>Ga0307510_10001327_pt1 | contig 27006 bp, 11 predicted proteins | sample 12_EM_MG_FD_207224 | JGI IMG/M metagenome (GOLD analysis project Ga0307510, IMG submission 207224) | Populus trichocarpa ectomycorrhiza microbial communities from riparian zone in the Pacific Northwest, United States - 12_EM | ecosystem: Host-associated > Plants > Roots > Unclassified | place... | reverse complement strand
TATAACAAAACGATTAGAACGTAATCAGTAGATAATATATTGGACGTCTCAGTTGATTAAAACATGGTAAGTAATCAAATTCAAAATGATATAACCAAAAAAGAGTCATCATTTATGTCCCTTTACTGGTTTTGGACCACAAGGCACCATCTTAACCTTTTGTACAGGTTGAGCAAGTACAGAAATTGCTTGCTCAACGTCCACCGTTTTGGTTTCCCCCACAACAGCTATTGACACTGCTGCTGCAATCTCAGAAGGCCTGAATTCCATGAAGTAAATCCCTGTATTAAATTCCCACCCACCAAAAACATCAGACACCATCTCTCAAATATCTTCATCATAACTGTTTCAACTTCGGGGAGAAATTTTTGTAGATAGTACATTGCCAATGTGTGCATGAGAGAGAGAGAAATGGAACTTTAATTGTGCTCAGTATGAGAAGGATTGATTGTAAGATTAAAGACCTAGGTGGGGTTTGATCATTAATGATCTTGCCAAGGAAATAGTCTATGAAGGAGAAAGGAGTAATTGCATGCATCCTCCAATCCAATGTGCTCAGTACAAGAAGCTCCATCCTTTGTATAGTTCTTGCTTCAAATACAAATCTTGATTCACCCACCTATTATATCAGAATCCTTAAATTTATTAGATGAACTCAACGGGTGATACAAACAGAAATTCTGATTAAAGACCTGTAGATCTAGAGACAGTGGAACTTCAGTCTCCTCCATTTTGGCCGCAAGAGATAAACAAGCCACGCCCAATAACTGCATCATCCAAGCGTTACCCTTCTGCAGATCACATACAGCAAGAGTAAATTTAATACGACCAGAATGGAATTAGGTCAGTAAACCATTAAACGTTAAAGATTGTAAGAGAGATGCCAAACAATAACGCCATCATTGGTTGGTTTCAACTTACAGGTAATTCATAGGCAGACAGAAACCTATCCAAGTAGTTTACCGATAAATACGCACAAAGTGGTCCAAAACCAAAGTGGGCATTAACCTGTTGAGCAACAAGGCCATTAGTATTGACCATCAACAAAAGCTCAATTGTGGAATCGTGTAACAAAAAAGAAACTACCACCTCATAAACAATAAACAGCACTCGTGCGAGGCTGATCAAAGGAAAGGAACAGGGAAGGGAAGACAAAAACAAATGCACAAAAAAATCTTCGAGGAAATATAGAGAAAAAGAAGGGAACCCACCAAACCCACTTCAGATTGAGTGGATGGATGTGGAAAATGAACATCAAACAAAAAGAACAAAACCGCAACCCATTTCATCAAACACCTCAAAGTCACGTACGACACCGATATTGAAGAGCGGTCACACAACACTAGAACAAAAGGCTTTACATTAATCAAAATATATAGAAAATGCAAATACATCCCCAGTGAATGGAAAATATACCAATCCAAAAAATGAAAAGAAGTCCTATACACCCGCACTGAAAAACAAAACCCCCTTTCAGAGAACCAAATCTCATATATTCGAGAAACCAATCAAGCAAAATCATCATTTAAGAACATCTAATATAACATCAAACTGCAGCGAAAAAATAAAAAGAAAGAGAAAAGAACCCACCTTTGCAATCCAATCAACAGCCTCTTTTCTAGCCCCCAAGCCCAAGTCCCCATTTCTCAGTCTCTTCAAGTAATCACCACTAGGCAAATGCTGACACTCCTTTTCAACCATCAAAACCAAACACTCTTCACTCTGCATTGGCAACCACCAACCACTATTTTGATTCTGGATTTGATGATTCCCGTGATGCCACGTGGCCTCAAACTCCTCCACGGTAGCATCGTAGCAATCGTTATCATCAAAAATACTATTATTATCTTCAGCACATAGAAGGCTTGAAACTGTACAATCAAAACTTGGTGCCATATTTAATGCTACCTCTCCAAAAACTCACTCTTTTATCTTTCTGAGGTGTGCATCTAAGCATTAAAGTTCATTAAACAGCAAACGGGGGGAATCAACGCAGATTTTTGTGTGTTTATATAGATTTTAGATGTGTTTTAGAAGAAAGAAGTGATTTTTGGATCAAAGAATGGAAGAACAAAGACTGGTGTTTTACAAAAGAACAAAAATTCGAAACCTATATAGATGAAGTGTCCATCAGCTTATCACTCTCTCACTCACTATCTATCGAAGCTGGGGGCTGAAAAGACTGCTACTCCGAGCAGGGGTTTGTGAAGGGGGAAATGTGTGCCTCTTTTTAGGGTAAAAGGCAGATAGAGAGAGCAGGAGAGGGGGCAATATAGACACAAGGATCACAGAGAGAGAAATGGAATGGGATAGGAATAGGAATAGCAAAACAGAACACAAAACAAGGACATTTACAAGATTTTGTAGGGATTTATTGCATGTGCACGGACAGTTCTTTAACAACTGGCACGGGAGAGTAAGGTAACGTTTGGCAACTTCGTCAAAAGTTTAATTTTTGAAGAAAAAAAATTAATTTTTTTAATTTGTTTAATTATTTTGATGTATTTATATAAAAAATAATTTTAAAATTAATAAAAAAATTTGCATTTTAATGCATTTCAAATTTAAAAACACTTTAAAATATAATCAATACCAAATTACCAAATACTATTTAAATGGAATTTAAAGGTTTTCATTGATATAGATAGGTATTGTTTTAGCTTATAATTATATTAATTTAATTTTTAATATTTTGTAAAATATAAATCTAATTTTTTTAATATGTTTTTTAAATTCAAGGGGGTTGAATAATTAAGTTGGGTGAAATGTTTTATGAATATTAAATATATTCATGAGATGAAATAATTTTTTTATGAATATTATATATATTCATAAGTTCAAAGTAATTTGCTAATTTTCATGGTTCCATGTTTGGAAGCAGATCTATAATATGAATTGTAGATATCATGATTATGTTTAATTTTCATATCTTATACTACCATTAAATTATAATTGCTTTTTACATTCCCTCCAACAAGGAGATAAAAAAAATTGTTATGTTAAATAAATCTAATAACAAGATTATTAACAAGAACTTTCAAACGAAATATTTCTTAATAAAATAAAAATAAATATTTAATTTATAAACTATCAAATATAAAAACAAAATGAGTTATGCGAGTTGGGTCGAATTGATCTAGTGTTAGGTGTCAAAAATCTCGACTCACCACCCAACTTATGATATTTTATTTCTTAGATTTTTTAACTCATTATCATATATGATATGATATGATATTAAACTTTGATGGGTAATATCAGATCAAATAAATACAAATATTAGAGAAGAATCAGGTTTTTTTTTAACACCCATGTGGAAACTAAAGATGGGAATATTTTTCATTTTAGACCTTTTGTGCCACCAATGGTAACTTTTTCGCTTCCTGTGTAATATTTATTACAATTTTTACAGTGTTTTTCTCATTTATCTCCAAATCCTCAGACAATCTGATGATCCAAATACCAAATAAGTGACACTAATAATATTGTAGCTGTAATTAATTCTCTCAGAATCCAAAATAAACTGGACAATAGAGTTAAAGAGTGTTGTTAAGATGACGGGCTTTAATTGAGAATTGAGTTAAGAGAGGAATCACGTGTTTCAATTTTATTGAATTTAGTTTAGGCATAGATTAAGATATCGTATTGATTCGCAAGATATTATTTCTTACAATTAAGAGAAAAGTTTTTTAAGTTGTTTGAATTTTAATGTGATGTGTAAGGCTCGACTTTAGTGGAAGTTAAATTTATTAAGGGAAGTTTCCTTTTTTGAGGAATCAAATGTTGAATTTTTTTGTGTAATCAAAACAACGCGTCTTCTATTTTTTGGGACTAATATCAATTTTTTTCTATTAATTAGAGATAAATAAATAAAAAATATAAAAACTAAAACATTATGATAATTAATGGCAATAAAAAGAATAAATTTAGGAGAAAACATGTAGTAAAGGTAACCTTTCATAATATTTTTTTTAAAAAAAGGATGGTGTAAGAGTGACGTTGTTCTTCATTTAAGCGTAATTAACCCCTTACTTGAATTTCCAGAACCGGTGCTAATTTTTAACATCTCTAGTTTCCTCTAATTAATAGTTGGCAACTCCAATTATCCACAATATATTTTTGGCCCCTGTTGCGACGTCCACCAAGGTATGACACAACTGATTGGGTTTGAGTGCATATGAGAAAAGAAAGATTTCCAGCCCATAGGAGATCTAAGTTCCAGCCTCAGGGAGATGGTTCATTCCATGTTCTTGAAAGGATCAAAGACAATGCCTATAAAATGGATCTTTCATGTGAGTATGGTGTAAATACTACTTTTAATATTTCTGATCTTTCTCTATTTGATGTAGGTGATGATTTGACATCAAATCCTTTTTTAGGAAAGGGGGATGATGATAATCAATTATCTACACCAAAGGATCCATTAGAGGTGTCAATTGGGCTGATTATAAGGTTAATGGCCAGGAAGCCTAAAAAGACATTCAATGAGTTAATTCAGAATATTTGGGCTAAGAGAAGCTTCAAGACTTCTACAAATGATGATTAGACCTTAATTAATTTAATCCATGCAAATAAAGGAGCTCATTTATAGGTTTAAGACATTCAACAATTTAGACTAAAATAGGGAGAGACAACAACTTGTGTTTCCATATGAATTATGGATTCCATATAATATTAGGATACTTTATTCTACAAGGATAGATAGAAAAAAACTTGGGAGTTAATTATTTTGCAAAGTTTCTATATATACTAAGCAAGGAGACAAATCAATAACCTTTTGTTTTATTTCAAGGACATCTAAGTCAGCTACATATCATATGTGAAGCCTGAGAATAAAGTATACAAAAAAGGAGGGAGTTTATAATAATTAAAAAATTTTGTTATAAAACAAAAAAAAGTGGGCTAAAATTTAAAAAAAAAAAAGGGAGAAAGATGGGGCCAAAATAGAATTAAGAAGAGATGGGACTATAAATACCCATTCCTTCTCTCATTCATGACCGGGGAGGTAACAAAAAGAAAAGGGAGGGAAAATTTTTAGATTTTCCTTCACCAAGCCTAAGAGAAAACACCTAAATTTCTATACCTGCACAAACCTTAGAATTTCTACGTGGGAAGACAAACTTGGGCAGGAGATTTGCAAGAAGAAAAGTGATGAAATTGCTAAGAGAAGAGGGAGTGGGAGGCCGGCTGCTTGTAGAGAAGAAAGGGGTTAGGAAACTTTAATCAAATTAGAAATCAAACCTAAATTTCCTCTAGGTATGAAGTTCTAAACCAATTGGGAAAGCCAAATTAAATTCATGCAAGAATTGTGCATTAATTTGAAGTTTGAAAGATTAGGGTCCTTGAGTAAAATTTGGGAAAATATGGAATTGATTAGAACTAAATGAGTTGAGCAACATAGGTTGCCTAACAAGGATGGAATTATGCAAAGAATATTTCAACAAAATCAAAGACTAAGTGGAAATAGTGGCCGACCATGGGGTTGTAAGGAAAGAAGGGAAATTTTGATAGTTTGCGTTGTTTTCCTTATTGCAAAATTGAAACAGTTTTCAGGAGGTGAACAATAAGGAAATGTGGTGATTGTGTGTGTGTGTGTGTGTGTGTGTGTATAAAGAGAAGGAACAGATTTAAGGATCGACCACTGGAGGGGAAGAAAAACAGAGGAGGAGAACATATGACTCCCCTGTTAATTAATAAGATGTGTTGATGTAGTGTAGTTACAAATTGTAACTTGTAAGGGAGAGGAACCTACGTTCCAGGTTATCATGCATAAGGTGAAACATGGCTGTAATTGATGGGGAAGTAGGATTGGAGATAAAAATTGTAGATACCTTCTCCATTGATAAAATAGGGCAAGTTCGTTGCCCTGGTTCCTGAAGGAATTTGGACCTGAAGATGATAGAATCTAGGGAGGGTCAATCATAGAAGTTGTAGCTGGGAGTGTTAGCTTTCCAACGAGTCTGACTCCGCCTAATTTGGAGTCCTGGAACTCTAGATACAAATAAAAATATGAGAAGAGGTCAAGCTGCCACCCCTGTTGGCAGTTTCGGCCAAGTCGATAAAACGACAAAATTTAGTCGTATTAAGGGTCTAATTTGTTTTCTCGCTCTTCGTAAAGTGTGTCTTGATCTTAAAAAAAAAAAAGAATAAATTGTGATCAAAATTGAATTCATGATGTCCACTTGGACTACTAATGAGTTGAAAATGTTAAAGGATAATAATGAGGAATGTAAGTGAGAAAGAAAATATTGGTAAAAGAGAAATGAATATTATTGCCATTGTTGCTGTTGTGTTGTGATATGTGGACTATATGGAATAATGATGGGTGTTTGTGGTTTCAGGAGGAACCGCGGGAAAAGTACAGCAACAAAAAGGAAACGCAAGTCGAGCGTCTACAGCAGGTAGGTACTCGGTACCTATATCTCCTCTAGTTAATAATTATTTTAACTAACTATTGAACTATAAAAATTTGATGCTTATTGATGAGGAAAATAAAAGGGGGAAAGAAAAGGTTAAATGATGGGAAAATAGAAACGGAGGACTAAATTTAAATTATGGGTTCTTTTGGAGGAAATGAACAGTAACAACGAATTTTGGTAATGACTGTTTCTCGAATTTGATTAGCCTGTCCTTGATATGGAAGGCTAATGATGTTAGCCAAGCTGGTTAATATCGGTATTACCGGTACGTGGGAGGAGAAATATAAAATTTGATTAACTATTCGGGTTCAGAATAGTTAATGATATCGGCGAGTGACGTTGATATCAGCAAAATTTATAAACTTGATTAACTATTCGAGGTTCAGAATAGTTAATGATATCGGTGGGTGACGTCGATATAGGCAAAACTTATAGACTTGATTAGCTTTCCGAGGTGAAAGCTAATGATGTCAAGAATCCTTGACATCGGCATACCCGAGGACCTCTCAAGATAGCATAGAACATTGATTAACTATTTCGGTCCAAAAATAGTTAATGATACCAACGGTCGTATTAGTGTCGGCATTTTCATGAATCTGATTAGTTGACCTCAGGATGGGCAACTAAAAACACTAATGGAGGTCATTAGTGTCGGTAGTAGTCTTCCTAATGTGGGGAGAAGTAGTTAAAGGAAATAAATTGGATATTCTTTCGTGAATTGTTTGTATTTTAGTTATTTTTAATTGTATGGAAAATTTATGTTTTGCAGGTCCCTCCCATTCACTTCAGGAGTAGAATTTAGGTTCTTTATCCCTTTTGTATAAGTTAGGAACTCAGGGATTTTTTCATGTAATTTTGTTATGCAGTAAACATGTAACCTGAATAGAATAGTATACTCCTTATATTATTTTGTTTTTGGAATATTAATGTATTAATCTATACTTAGAAAAATTATAGCATAATAGCTTATGTTCATGATGCTAAACTGTGTTGTGCTTATATATGAAATTTCAGTGCTTTGATGGTTCTCTTAATTACTAACTTATGCATGTGATATGAGATGGAGATTGAGAATGAAGATTTGTCCTAAGTATATTCTTGAATAAATTAAATGATTGAATGTACCAATTATGGATGTCATATGGGTGGGATGTGATTATAATTATGTGCAGGATAAATTGTCGATAACTTGGGATCTCCCGGTATAGGGGAGACTCTGCTGAAATTTCATTAGAAATTTCGGTGAACTTAACAACAACAAAAATTGCTCCATTTACCCTTTATGTGGGAGTTAAACGAATATATTGATTGAATTTTTTGAGGTTGTTACATCATAATTCACTAGGGGATGCAAAAGTTAGCTACATTCTCTATTTAAATAAGGCTGATTGTTTTTGCCTTCCTTTTAGGAATTTCGATAAATTTTAGTCTTTTGTTTCCGACTTGGATTTGGTTTATTTTGCATACTTTAGGTTATTTTTAATTGGGTTTTGATGCCAGTTCATTAGGGTTTGATTATCATTTAACTATAAATACTCTCTTTTGAGGGTTAGACGATTCAAACTTTAATTTTGCCAATTATTATTATGTGTTATGTTTTACTTATACTTTTGGTTTTTTAATGAACTTTTCTTGGACTTATCAAAGATTAACTATCTTTGTGGCATTTTTCCTTTAAAATTCCAATTCATGATTCATTATAATCATAGGGTTGGGGTCTTTTTCATCCAATAACATCGGTGCCTTGATTCAGATAATCATTATGTTAGGTTCTTTATCGTAATCTGGTTTTAGCTTTCTTGAGTTACTTATTTCTTGCATGTGGGTTCAAGGATTCCTACCCTTCGGGTTCACATTAAAACTACAACTAGTTTAGGAGTGATTTATTATTATTATTATTAAAAATAAGAGAGATCAGATTTTATCGAGGCAAATGTTTTAGGAGGGTTGTGGTTTGAAATGTACATTTTAAAGTAGAAAAATAGATTGTCTTAACATAATACTTACAAATTCAAGCCTCGTGGTTTAAAAGGGAAATAAAGGAAGAAAGTTTTGAACAAAAGTATTTATATACATTATTGATAAATTCAAGTTACATCTAATTTCTTCGTGTAATAAGAAATTAGAAATGTGATGTTGATAATGCTTGTAAAATATATTACATGACTAACTTCTTAATAGATATTGTGATACAAATCAGTGAGCATCACTAAAGAAATCATTAAAGGTACCAATTGGACCTATTACAATGTTTGAAACTACAAGAATCCAAGAGGAATTGTTTGGTTTGATTCTGGATGTTTAGGATAACAAGTTGCAAATCTATCAGACTAGATCATCGTGTATTGTTTACTATTATGGAAAAAGTGCACTCTGGAATATGTGGATCCTATCTAGCTGGGACTAAAATGATACATGTAATACCAAGAAGGGGATATTATTTGCCTAAAATTATGGATGATTGCAATGCCTATACGAAAAGGTGTAGCCCAGGTCGAGGTGATAAAATTTATCAAACATTATATTGTGGTAAGGTTTGGAATTCCAAAGCCCATCATTGTAGATAATGTCATGGTATTCACAGGGGTAAAAATGGGACGATTCACTTAACAGATTGAAATTGCTCTAGTTAATTCAACCCCATATTATGCTCAAGTGGACAAGTAGAGTCGACAAATAAGATTTTAAAACTAAATTTATAGAAGATGATTACTAACAATCCTAAAAAGTGTCATGAATTGTTGGTGGATGTATTTTGGGCTTATAGAACATCATTTAGGGCTGCAATATGAGGAACACCTCACGCTTTAATGTTTGTCCATGAAGCAATATTAGCTTGTGAAGTGAATATTAAGTCTTTAAAAGTAGCTTACCAAAACCAATGATCAGGAATTCAATACCAAGACACATTGATACAAGAGTTAAAGGATCTGAAAGAGAAAAACATTTATGCCTTGAACAAGTTGCAGGCACAAAAGCTACAAGTTTAAAAGGCATACAATAAAAAGAAAAAAGAAGTAACGAGAACTCATGCAAGGGGATCTAAGGGATCTAGTTAGGAAAGTAATTTCTCCCTTGGAATAAAGAATAGGCAATTTAAAAAATGATCCCTAACTTGGGAGAGACCTTTCAGAGTAAGTGAAACTTACTTTGGAAATGTTTATTTGTTAGAAAGTATAGATGGTGAGATACATTAAAAAACTATTAATGGAAAGTATCTCAAAAAGTATACAACATTCATGTGAGAAACCAATAAAGAGATATTAAAATATTAATATCCTAAAATGTAGGAGCATTTTCTCCAACATTTTATAATATTCTAACATAATGTATCATGTAAACCCACCATAAACCCATTGATTTCAAGATATAAAATATTTAAGACCATATATAATCAAGTTCAAAAGAGATTCTTGTAAACATCAAAACCAAATTGTAGAGTAGAGATTTAATTCTCAATTAATTAGGCAGTAAATGTAAACTTCCTTGTTGCATGCAAGCTAGTCAACTCTTGTGAAAACCCACTCAAGGCCTTTTTTTTCTTATTCAATCTATTGCTTAACAGTAACCAACTCAAACTCTAGAATAATTGCTCGGTCTTTAAATTGCTTAGGCTTCAATTAGGAAGATTATTTGGACTTCATGAGTACCGAAATGTTACGATTAATGTCAGAAAGGTTAGGAATATCAGTAGAAATAGAAAGCATATCTTAAAGGCATATAAGGTATGTCTTAATAACTGTTAATACAAATAGGTTGGGGTGCTCCATTAGTTCTAGAATTATTGATCGCAGTAGTAAAGACATTTGGTTTTTGTCATAGAGGTTAGGGTTAGGAGACTTTAACAGTTTCAGAAAACGAGTTACTGAGAATTCTTCTTCTATAAGTACCAAGAGAGATCACAATTATAAAATATAATAATAATAAATCATTTATGAAATAATAAAATAATATATATATATATATATATATATATATATATATATATTAAAGAAAACCTTAAAGTCAGAAATAGTCTTCTTAATGCCTTTCTAAATGAAGTTTTTATTGTTCTAAGATTAAGGCAACAGTAGCACTTAAAGGGGGTGAATTAGGTGTTCCACTAATAATAACAAATATTGGGATTAACTCAATTAAACACAATTAACCAACAATATAATTAAAATGCTTAAAGTAAAGAGTATAGGAATATAAATTACAAACTCGATTTTTAACGTAGTTCGGCAAGCTTACATCTACACCTCAATCACCAAACCGATCTTGATTATTGTATTCTTTACTAGTCCCAGCCAAGTATTACAATGTCCTTGATAAATCATCACTAGACCTTTTTCACCACTTAAAGAAATACCCTCTTCAAGATTTTTCACCTTGGTGATGTACATCATCAATGATCAAATGTTTTTCACTTAAACTCTTGAAGGATTATAATTGTTTGAAATATAATAACACTTTTTGAAAGAGTAGATAATACAATTAAAACTTATATCTTTATAACTCACTCAATAGCACTTAAAGTGTATGAAGGTGTTTTAAGTGTAGTGAGTGCGATAATTTATACTCTTGTGCAATAATATGAAGGTTTTAATGCACCAATATGAGTATGGTTTAGGATTGACAATTTAAAGTTGTTTTTGCTCTTGAAATAGCTTGTATATAACATATATTCATATTTTTTTCTTTATTATTTTATATATATATATATATATATATATATATATATATATATAATTCTAGCAAAAAATAGTTGTTTATAACTGTTCAAATTTGTCAAGTCAATTGGTCGACCAGTTCCTGCAAATTCCTAAGTATTTATCACGTATAAACAAACGATCGACAGGTGAATTGGTATCACCAAATGGTCGACCAGTTCATGTAGAATTCTAGATTTATCAGTTTTAATCTTAATGGGTTCTTTAAACCATTTTATCAATCCTTTTTAAATGCATGCAAAGTGAAGTGTGCATTTATTTTAATTTGTACTATCAAGAATGATATAAATATTTAGATTTAAGCACTAAAATGAACACTTTAAAACTAAGTCTTCACTTGCTTTGCATCTTAGACTTATTGATTGATTTTTTTTTTCATTCAATACCTCATACTTGTTGATGTGATCTTCACATAAACATGTTTAAACTTAATCTCATCCAGGTATATTATTAGTCCATTTCTATTTAATTATTATCATCAAAATACATAAAATATTAATATATGACCCAAAGATCAACAATTTTGTTTCTAAATAGTAGCCCATCAAAACTGGAAAGTAATAGTTAATGCAAGAAAAAAAATTAGGATAAAACAAATAAAAAAATAGAAATAATCTTATTATGTTTTTCCAAGATTTCAAGAACATTTGAAACCTTAGCATTACCCTTACAATGTAAAGGGGAATTGATATAGTTATGAAGAAAGATGGCAAGAGGGCCTTGACACAAACTAAATTGTATAGCAACAAGATTGGGGTGATAGCTTTCTACCTTAATAGCACCAGGCACTAGAATATGAATGAGTTTGCTAGTCAAAATGGAAGTCTAGTATTTAAAGTTTTTACCAGAAAGAGGCGTATTCAATGAACAAAGCTTGTACCAGTTAGGCCCATGTTTCTTGACATGAAAAGGACTTTATTCATCATGAAGTTGATCAGAAGAAACCAATATAGACATTATAATTCAGAAAGAGAGTAATTTAATGGGAGCCATTATGAGGTTATAGAAGTGTCCATAAAAGAGAAGCTAACTGGTGTCTAAAATAACAACTTTGAATAGCATTGAGGAAAATAAATAGCAACCCAAAGTACAACAAAATATAAAGGGCCCAATCGACCACAAAACAGTTTTCTCAATAGTGTAATGCAGATTATTGAACACCATACCTAGAAATAGAGGAGCTATAGATATAGGTTTATTATGCTAAAAAAAAAGCATAGCTAAATCAAGGTAGCTATTACTGATGACTACATCTTTACAGACCATCAAATTCCTACAAATCAATATCAAATAAAACCCAAACTCCCTAGCCCTGACATCATTACTTCAAAGGAGCTCTAAACCAAACTTCTCAAAATACTCTCCAGATACAGACACTGGTAACTTGCCTCCGTCTTCCAAATCTACATTCCTTTGGAATCCTACAAGGTTAATATCACAAACAAAAGAGTAGGTTTACAAGAGAGAAATGATTTAGAGTGAGATACAAAAAAACATTTATTCATCATTTCTTCCATTTGGCTTTAATAGAGCTTTACTTTAACAAAGAAGTTTAAAGGTTGTCGCACCCAACATTGCAGTGACCTTTAAAAAATTAAATTTGCGAGAGAACATATTTATTACATCTTGTTCTTAGATGAGAAATGTTTTATTTAAGGAGTCGTCACCTAGTATTATAGTCACTAGGAACCTTAACTGATCAACATAGATTCTATGGTGCGTGACTGGTTACGTAAAAAGAAGATATTATCACCCCTTAAGCGTCCTATTTGAGGTAGGATACATTGTTAGTTTTGTCTTAAATTTCTAAGAGTTTGTTGGATTATGCTATTAATGGTCTACTTATAATATTTCTGACTTCAGCACCAATGATTATTCGGATATGAATACTTCCAACTATAGCGTTGTTAAATATTACGTAACACAAAAAAACATCGTATTCCTAACTCTAGCGCCTGTGAATAAACCAGTAAAATTTGAATTGAAAGCAAAACGTATATTTTTTTTTATAAAAAAGATAGGTATGTATCGTATACCAGATTCGCATTTCACAGTAAAAATTCATAAATCAAATATACAGTAAAATCATTGAAAAAAAGGGTGAGGGACTCACAAATAAATTCAAAAGGGTCCATGAATGTTTTTGAAATTTTCTGATATCACAAGTGAGCTCGTTTAACCAGATATCAAAACAAAAATTAAAAATTAAAAAGAGATTGATATAAAGATGTGTTTTGCCAAACACACTTTTGACCTAATACAAATATGAGTGTGTTTGGAAGTGTGGTAGCGGTTGCTTTTTAAAGTGTTTTTCATTCTAAAACACATCAAAATAATATTTTTTTTATTTTTTAAAAATTATTTTTAACATCAGCACATCAAAATGATCTGAAAACATTAAAAAAATATTAATTTGAAGAAAAAAATTAAAAAAAATTAATTTTTTTAAAAAGTGCTTCCGAATACAATGTCAAACACACAGTAGCTGGCTGGACCCGAGGCCCAGGCTGGCCTCCGCTGTTTTCTATTTTTTTTTTCTGAACTGAGCTAGCTCAACCTATATAATTAGACCGACCCAGCCGGCCTTGCCTGCTCACTGCCACAAGCTAGTGACTCTAGGCAAAGTAACATGCATGCCTGAATTATTCACGCATGAGTGTTGCATAGTGCAAAGGTAATTACAATTACCTTCGCACAATGTAATGCAGATGATAGGGTTTGGAAATGCGGGCTAACCCGCGTTTTTAAAAAATTCAATATTTTTTTTGCTAAATATTAATTTATTTTATATATTTTAGATCGTTTTGATGCGCTGATCTCAAAAATAATTTTTAAAATATACAAAAATATTATTTTATATATTTCAAAATAAAAAACACTTTAAAAAACAACAGCAGTTAATCTTCTAAACAGGCCCATAGAAGAAAGTGGGGGAAACGAAAGGCTGGCTTGGTGGAGACAACGTGAGGTTGCTTGGTGCACTCTCTCCTCTGTTTCTTCCTCTCTTCGTCTGGTCTTTCTTCTTGGTCTTTCTGTCCTCGTTCTTGGTCTCTTCGTTTTCTCTTTGGTTCTCTCTGTCCTCTCTCTCTCTCTCTCTACTGGTTTCGGTCATGTATCTGTTGCTTTCTTCTTTGTCTTTCTTTTGTCTGTGTCTAGTCCTCCTGTGTTTGCCCGTCCTGTCTCTTTCTGTGTTGTTTTTATTTTTTTGTGTTTTCGTGTGGTTTTTTGGCCCTCTGGTTTTCCCCTGGTATCCTCTGTTCGTTCGTCCGGGTATTCTTCCTCGTCCCTATGTTTGCTCTGTTCATTCTCTGGTTTTCTCTCTGTTTGCTCGTCTCTGTTTTTCCTGGGTTTTTCTGTTCGTTGGTCTCTTTCCTCGTCCCTGTGTTTGATCGTCCTTATTCTCTGGTTTTCCCCCCTTCGATTCGTGGCCTTTCTCTGGCTTTTATAAAGCCAGAGAATGCCATGCGGTTGCCTCCAGATAATGAAGCGATCCTGCAGGACTGTTATTGCAGGAGTAATGGTAACGATCGGCTGGTAGAGGCGTTCGTTGATTTGCTACAGTTTCTCCTTCCAGTTGAACTGGTGTGAATGAAGAAGATGGTGAATAGTTTTATTTGAAACAACGTCGTTTTTCAACTGAAATGGCTATTTTCAATTTGCCCCTCTGAAGTTCTGACATTTAGCAATTGGACCCTTACTCATGGAAAATCTCCTTTTTTTAAAAAAATATTTACCTGGATTAATTGTAATTGAACCCCTCAATTTTTGCGCTATTTATAAAACAGTCCTTGGTTTTCAATTTAATCAATTTAGTTCTTAATTGGCTCATCAACTTTTAATTCTTTCAAAATTACCCCTATAAAAATCAATTAACCCCCTATTGTATTACCTCCTATTCACTTTGGTCATTGGACTTTAATTTCTTACAATTTCAACCTAAATCAGCCCTAAACTTTGGTACTTCTTCAATTAAGCCCTTGTTGACATTAATTAAATAGATCAAAGTTTAATTAAGTTCATAAACTTATCAATTCTTTTAATTTTTGATCAAATTGACTTTCAAATTTATAATTTCATCCTTATTAGTCTTTGAACTTTTAATTTGTGTTGTCTTGATCTAATTCTTAAATTATTTTTCATTCATATATTTTTATTGTTTATTTATTATTTTTTAAAAAAAATAAAAAATTAAGTTATGAAAAAAATCATTTACAACAAAAATTAGAAAAGACCATGATTTAGTTGGGTTAACTATATATCTAGAGAAAAAATTCCAATTAATCTAGGAGGAATGATGAAAAAGAAAAGGGGTGATGTTGTTAGAAAAGCTTAAAATTGCCTCCTTGACAGCGAGAGAAATTCTTGTTTGTGGGAGTTCAAGGTAAAAGTACATTTTGTGAAGGATCAAGTAAGAATCCTTTAAAGTTTGTGGGATAGAATTCATTTTTAAAGATAAAAGAGTAGGGGCAGAGTTCATAATAAGAGTGATTGTTTAATTTGCTTGGTTTAGGATTTGCTCTGGATTGAGGAAGACTAAGGATAAAAAAGAAAGACAATAATAAAGATGAGTGAATGAATGTGAAGATAAAAGAGAAAGAGTCAATTACACTTAAATTTCAAATTCAAACTTATTTTGGAAAAAATGTTCAATCATTCATGCATAATAAAAAGAAATGAGTGCTGCAATTGATGAGATGTAAAAATTCAATATTTGAATCTCAATATACCTATTAACATTAATTTGCATTTATTAATAGACAATTTTAAGGGTAAGTGTTATACTATAAATTTTATGGGATATAGATAAAGTTAGAAGATAACAATGATAATTGAATAATTATGAGAAACTCAGAAAATAAGAGTTACCACACACTCACTCACTTACATATAAAAAGGAACGCGTACATAAACAGAATATGTACGTAAGCAGTTATAATAAAACAAGTAATTACAAGACAATAATAACTCTTGTGAATATGAAATCATGAAAAGAACTCTAAAATATAAGAGGTTATTGACAGTTGACATATGGATTAATAGAGAATCCTAAAAAATGGAAGGTAATCAATAGTAAATATATATCACTCGATTATATAAGACTAATGACAAGAAAAATAACAACACACATAACTTAACAAAAACTCAAATCATAGCATTGTAGTTTTATCAAGTTTTTAGGACCTTCCAGATCTGAAATCTATAAACGATAACTTTGCAGGCAATATAACAATAGACAATAACTTTGTAGACGATAAGTAGGCTTGTAATTTTCTTTGTAATTAGTAAGTTTGTAATTTCAATTCTATAAACCAAAAATATATATAAAAAAATGTTTTATTATTTAGGAGTTCCAATTCATAGATATAATCAAAGTATGAAACACTATATAAATATAAATATTATTTTTTTAAGTTATTGAATTTACTTTACATTCAAATTGTTTTAATTATATTGATATTCATGTAACTATATAATATAAATTTAGAATTAGTTAACTTTAAATTTTAATTTTAAATTACAAACTCCTCTTAATTAATCCAGAAAAAAGAAATCTATATCAAACACAAATCTTTTCTTCAAATTTCCACAGAATTTTCAACTTTAATTTCCTCGTAAATACCCCACAAGTTTCACTATTCCCATGACTGGCAAGTCTTTCGTCAGATGCATGCCAGGGACTCTCTAAACATTCATGGACGACATGTCGCTCAACGCGAAAACCCTACGAGGCCAAGTTTGTTGTTATTGGGGTTGCTGCCTTCAAAGCTAAACATCACCTTGTCAAACGTCAGATTAAATTAAACTTTTGCCTAAATGCATACGTGGCAGAATCAGCAAGTTCTAGAGCGAAAACTTTCCTTAGCTGACAGTGAGAGTATCGAACTAAGACCAAGCAACGAATAAAATGGGCTCTTTTACAGGATTCTCTACTATATGACTAGCAATGGCTTCCCCAGTCTTTCCAAGAGCTCCATCGGTCCTCTATTCAACAACAATACGACGGCGTTTGCCTCTAGTCGGGGCGTTTTGCATGTTAAGCTTAGGCTTCTCTAATATATGCCCAACTCTTACCTCTTCTCTCCAAAACGGGTACCGCTCAATCCCTCCTATTTATTCCTCTCTCAAGGTAAAAAGCCTTTCAGTTTCTTCTACTTTTATGCCTTGATTAGATTACTTCTAATTTAATCAATTTTTATTAAAGGGCATTGAATTTCATATAAATTTCTAGATTAGATCAAAGTTTGGCAGCCAAGCAGCACCAATAGGTAGAAGTTTTTGATGATTGGTATCTAAGGGCACCAAACAAGGTCGATATTTGTCAATTATTATCAATTGGAGAGCAGCGTGGATTTTCAGGGATGTTAGGGAGCATTGACTATATGCATTGGAAATGAGAGAAATGCCCAATTGCATGGCATGGGATGTATATTGATCATTGTCGTGAACCAACTATAATTCTAAAGGTGGTGGCTTCACAAGATCTTTGGATATGGCATGCCTTTTTTGGAATGCCTGGATCACTAAATGATATTAATGTTCTTGATCGGTCACCTATCTTCGTTGCACTTGCTGAAGGTCGTACTGTTCATATCAATTATACAATTAATAGGCGTGAATATACAATGAGATACTATTTAGCAGATATGATTTATCCTAATTTGTTAACCTTTGTTAAGACAATCCTGAGACCATTAGAAGCAAAGAGAAAATATTTTGCAAGTAAGCAAGAGTCTACAAAAAAGGATGTGGAGTGGGCATTTGGGATGCTCCAATCTCGTTTTGCAATTGTACGTGGACCTGTTCAATACTGGAATAAAAAAACGCTTGCAAATATTATGAAAGCTTGCATAATAATGCATAATATGATTATTGAGGATGAAGGAGTAATGAACCTTGGATTTGATCATGAACGTGAAGTCAATTCCTTTATATCATTGTCACATGGTGAAATACCAGAACTACATGATTTGCTTCAAACTCATAATCGAATCAGGGACAGAGGAACTAGCTCTCAACTACAAAAAGATTTGATTGAACATTTGTAGGAACAATATGGCAACGAGTAGAATCATTAGATTTAAACCTCTTATGTTATCATAATTTTCATGTTTTTTATGTTTTTTTTTTTTCATTATGGTTGTTATCTTTTAAGTTAATTAATCCTACTTATTATTGTTAAGTGTTAGAAGAACTTCAAAAAAGTATTATGAATTGATATCCATTTTAAAACAATATATTTAAAATAACCAAGAAATTTCTACATATTTAATTAAAAATACATTACATTAAACAATAAATCAATCAAGTTAATTAAAAATTAAAACCTCTCTTTTGCATAATTTCTAACTTTCTATTTTGAAAATACGTTGCAGAAATTGGATTCAAATTAGAAATATCCATTTTCATAATTTGTTCTTCTTTCTCAATCTTGTCAAATTCTTGTTTCTCTTGACTTTGTTGAATCATCATAGCTTGTTGCTCTAATATAATTTTTCTGTCTTGTTTCTTCTGATCCTCAATTTCAACTAGAGTATCCCTGAATTGTTGTAAGAGATTTATTACAGTTAACTCCCCAACTTTATCTTTACTTTGTCTACGTTTAAGTCGTTCCTTTGCAGCCTTCTGACCAATTGGTCTATCTTAATAAATCAACGGTTCACTATCTTCCCCTAAACTAACAGAATCAGGGGTAGATGAAGCTGATGAAGCCGGACTTGCATTGACATGACCTTTTCGTTTCTTGTTTGACCTTTGATGTTGACTTACACGCTCAAATTGCCATTTAGGTTCTTTTCTTAAGATAACCCAACAATGTTCTAGTTGAAATCGTTTGCCAACGCAAGAAGCATACATTTGCCGAACACCATTAATCTGGTAAAAAATTAAAGAAATTCAATAATGTTAAAATATGTGTTAAACAATTTAACATGGAAATGAATATTAAAATTACCCTTGATTTTTCGATCATTCCACTTTGCTGACAATTTTCAATTTAAGTAACAAATCCAACAAACTTACTGATTTCTCTATTTATTTCTTGCCATCTATTTGAGATGTTTATTTGGGAACGATTATTCAAGTTTCCTCCATTCTCTACAAAGTAAGCATGTACTCGAGCCCATAATTGTTTTGTTTGTTGTTCAACTCTTGTAATTGGATCCTTGCTTATATTTAACTATCTAGAGACAAATAAACAATCTTTCTCTAGTGAGAAGTTTTTACTTCTTTGTGATTTTTTTTATTATATGGATATTTAAATTCGAGTATGTTAAGTCATCAATTAATTGATTAGAATCACTTAGTTGAGAGAGAATATTTTCTGACTCGCTCATAAGAAAGTTGGTAAAAGAGCTTGGAAAATTTGAATCCATCTACATTAAAAAAAAAAATCAAGTTAAAATCTTATAAGAGGGTGTAAAGGAAGCTCACATTCAATGTCTAGCAATTTTATAGTTTCCATACATGTGAATTAATAATAAGCATTGCCTCCTACTTGTTCTAACATTAATCTAATCATATAACCATTACAATTTGATCATTTTTGGGAACTAAAAAAGGATTGATATACTGGTTTAGTTGCATTTTCAACAAGACAAAATATAATTGACCTCAAATTAAAATAGGCAATCAAAAATAAATTTAAGATATGTCACTCCATGTTTTTATCAATATCAGCTACCATCATTACTTCCTCTCAATTTTGTCAAAGATAACAACATAAATAAAAATTATCTTCTTTAACCCATATCAAAATCATAAAATAACAAAGAAATAAAAATCATCACAAATATCAAATTAACAACAAAAGGTCTCAAGAATCAAGAGATGCAAAATAAAAAATAGAAAAAGTCTTTAAGCAAGCATACCTTTTAATTTCAGCTAATTAACACAACCGATGTTATTAATTAATCGGAGGACAATTGATTCTTGTTTTTCTAAATTAGAGAGAAAGGTGAGACACAATGCAGGTTTTGAAATTTACAGGTAAGTTTTCTTCCTTATGTTCTGCTTTTAAAGAGAAAAATAGACATTGGCCAACAGATACAAAATAAGATGTTGACCAAAGAATATAAAACAAATGAAAAAACGTTGGCCAACAGAGAAAACGTACTTTTATTTACTTTTGCCTTTTCTACATAGAAATGTAGAAATGACACTTCAAAATAAAAAAAACTATTTTAGCTATTCATATGGCTGAGCGGTTGGAATGATTAAAAGCAAAAATAAAAGATAAAAGTATAATTTTTGCATCTTATTTATTTTTTTAGCTGCTGTGTTGGAGATGCTCTGAAAGGTTTAAATGATTAATTTTGATTATAATCGAGCATTATTCTCCCCGATTATTCTCCCCGTTACTCTATAACTAATCGAAGATTTATTGCCCGTCGAATTAGAGAAACTATGCTTATTGATTTCCTTTTAATGAATTATTGATACGATCAATCCTATATATATATAGCTTTCAGGTTTTCGTCCTTTGTATTTGTGTTACTTCTTGGTTTTTTTATACAGTTTTTTATGATCTTTTTCCAATGTAGCAGAAGTTGCTTCTATCTCCTAAGTCGTGTGATTTGAAAGACTCAGATGTTTTGAAGTGCTTGATTTCATCGTTTGTAATTCTCAATATCTCTGCAGGAAAGAAGCTGGCTAACAGCATGGTCAAAGAGAAACTGGCAGCATGCGTAAACATAGTACCAGGCATGTGCCTCTTCTTCTTATTTGCTATGCATCTTTGCTCTCCTTTTAGCCAGGCAATATATGATTGGATTTTTTATTTATTTTTTTAATAAAGGTTTTGTATTCACTTTAGTGTCAGATGGTTAAGGGGAAATCTATGTTCCCATTTTGGACAAAGCTGATTTGCTACGAGAAATTGCTGAGTGTGCCCAAAATGTCAACTCATCACTAGGAATGCAGCAACATTGCAACAGGATGCATTGTGAACTGATTTTCCCTCCCTTACATCCTGCCCTATACCCTGCAACACATGTACTCTCACCTGATATTTTTCTGTTTCTGAGCACCACCGCACCTCCGCCATCCCTCGTCCCTCCCTCTCTCCCAAAATAATGAACCTTTAAGCTGTTCTGCAGATAAAAGATGAGTACCAGGAGATTGAGATCATATCATCCATGACACTTCCAATATTCAATGTGCTTTTCATGGAAAGCTGTCTTTAGAATAAAAAGAAAACTAGAGATGGTAAATGCAAAACAATTTTCCTGAAAGTAAGCGCGAGCTTAGGTTTTCCGAACTTTTTTCTTTTCCCTAGCAAAAGTGAGTTATCTACGCATTGTGGTTTGCACATACACATATCCTTAAATAGTCTCCTCTCTTATGTTCTTTTGCTTTAATTATTCTATGTGGCAACTCACCTCACCGTAGATCATGGCCTTTCAAGAAAAATTCATTAAATATATAGTTTCCAGGAATATCATGGTTATTTGTAGTAATTGTTGTGGTTATGGTTTGAAAAAAGTTGTTTTATAAAAAATATTTTTAGTTGAGGTTGGTTTGGAAAAATATACATTTGGTTAAAACTGTGGTTAAAATTGAGGTTGAATAAAAAGTAATTTAATATATTTGGTTAAGAATGCTTTTCAAATTGAGGTTATAAAATAATATATATATATATATATATATATATATATATTAATGGTTTTTAATTTAAATATTATAGATTTAACTATTGTTATTACATCATGAAATATAAAATATTTTTTATTGTTTCATTAAACTATCTACAATTCCATCACGTATGAAATATATCCGACAAGGACTACAGTTTTATTGGTTTCGTAAGCGCGCAACAACATCAGGTAAAATATCATCAGAAATAAAATTGGGATTGCGATCAAGTTCTACAAATATTACGTCATCAAGCGATCTCCTTCTAATTTATATAGTGTCATTGAATAATGTGAAACACTAGTTTTTCGAAGAAAACACAATTAAAAATAAAAAATAATTATTTTTTACTGGGTCGGGCCCGGTTCAATGCATTTTTATAGCTTTGGATCGGGTCCGGTCTCCACTGTTCACGTGAACAGTGGAGAGTTCACTCTCACACAAGCAGAAAAAGAACGCAAGAGAAGCAGATAAAAATTACTTCTCATAAACTGAGGTTCGACCTTAGTTTTTGGGTGGGACCCATGTAAAAAATGATTTATCTCTCATGCATCACATCTCCTTGCATTTTGCAAATTTGATGATTTATAGCTTTAATTGCTGATGGAACCAATGTTTCTTGTGGATATAGGTATTGAATCAGCGTATCAATGGCAGGGAGAGGTATAAATCAGTTTCCCCCTTGAAGAATATAGTATATGCACCCTTCTAACTTGTGTGCCGTCTAGATAGCTCGTGTGGTCTTTTGGGCATTCAAGACCTTATGTTCGTTTAAAGCTGCTGCTTTTTTGGGGTGTAGATCCAGTCAGATGCCGAGGAATTGTTGATAATCAAGACCAGGCAATCCTTGGTGGAAGCAGTAACAGAGCATGTCAAAGCAAACCATGAATAGGAGTAAGCATAAAGCTTCAATAGCACGCACATAATATGGTAACAAATTTTCCATAGAAAATCCCCGTTGCAAGCTAAAGATGTGAAGAAAATACATGGAGGACGTGGTGATTCATTTTAAAGAGAGCACAGAAGATTGAACTTCTTATGTACTCGGAATGTTGCCACCATACCTGATAGGATCCCCATATGCTCGCATTTTCTCAAGGCCCGAGAAGAACAGAATGTGAGGAATAGGAAGGCGGAAACAATGATAGCGAAAGAAAGAAGAGGAAGTTTAAGGGCGAAGACAGGAATTTTTCCTACCTGAACTACAAAGTAAATACATATAAATTATTTTTCAAGATCAATCATTAACTTATATATATAAATTTATCAAGTTAACAGTAAAATTTCAATCCAAATACATAACATAAAATTTTTAAAAAATAAAATTTAAAGTACATAAAATTGAAAAAAAATTACACTATTAAAGTTGTACTCTTCGATGTTTTGTGGAATATAATTCATCTATGATCAAATTCGAATCGATATCTTTAGCAAGTTCTCGTTTAATGTAAATGATTTAAAGTTGTCCTTAGGTTCTAAAACAAAGATAAGTGCAAGGAGTTCCACTGTTCCATCACTGAATCTAAAATTTAATTCTTCCAACTGAAAATCTATTATTGAGTTAAATATATCGTAATGATAATGTTGGTAAACTGTCACTGATTCTTGTTGCTGACATGAACGACCTTATAGCTTTTTTATACAAAGTATTCATATGTGGTATGTCAATCTCATATTGTGTGCAAACATATTGCACGTGTGCAAAGAGAAGATCAAATTTGGCATCTCTCAAAGTTCAAAGCAATGCTTTAGTAGTTGATATAAGATCCATTGCATTTAAGATGTCAAGAGATTTTTGCTGTAAAACTCTACAAAGTAAATAAATAATCCTCATTATTTAATGCATCAAATATAAGATGAATATAAATTCAAAAGATTTTATCATGATCAAACAACCACCAGCTTCTCCATGTATAGGGTTAGAATATTCTTTTTGAACCATAATTCCAAGCATAAGTTGCATTATACATATCTATTAAGCTGCAAATAGAATCAAAATGAGAGCTCCACCGAGTAGTTCCACTTCGTGTAAATTATCGATTTGATTAGCCCATTTACCAGTCTCACATTCTGCGGTAGCTAAAACTTCAACTTACAAAGGCATGCAAATTTGATTGTCTTACGACTAATTAGTTATTTGTGTTTAGGATTTATGTGGTTTATAGTAAAGGATAAAGAAAAGTTCCGTGTTATTAAAAAGTTTATGTGATTATCTCGTAATCAATTCTTAAAAATGAAGGTGGATGGGTCATTAATTTTTTTTATTTGTTGAATTTTTATTCTATTTTTTTTACTTAAGTTAGACTATAGCCCACCATAGCCTCTTTAACTCCTCCGCCCTTCAAGTGTTTGTGAGATTTGCTTTGCGTTTTATTTTGTTCCTTTGCTCACTTAGGGTGCCCAGAAGTAATCTCCTTGCCCATCACTGGTGGCAGCATTACGTACTTAAAACGGCTCAAAGACTGCACGATCACTGGTGGCAGCATTACGTGCTTAAAACGGATCAAAGACTGCATGATGGTTTTACCCCGCTTGTTTTAGCGTTTTAAAGATATTTTTAAAAAAATTTAAAATTTTTTTATTTGCTTTGAATTAATATTTTTTTGATATTTTTAAATTATTTTGATATATTATTTTTAAAAATAATTTAAAAAAATAAAAAAATATATTATTTTAATACAATTTTAAATAAAAAAACAATAACAAGTATACGCTCGAAATCTTATCGGCTTTACTGGATTGATTAAGCATTCAGTGCGCGCTTTGTCAAATGAAGTTTTTCTTTTCCACTACTTGTATATTCCATTGGAGTGTTTTCAGCTGGCCGTGAGCATGTGTGGTGGTCATTGGCTGGGCCCCCGTGTAGGAAGTCATTTCTGATTTGCCAGTATCATTATTACGGGTGTGGTTGGAAAAGTCTTGAATATATATTTTTATTTGTTTAGATAAATGTAAAAAATATATATTATTTTAAAATATTTTAAATACAGCACTTCGGTATGTCCACAGCATACCATCCTTTCTTTTTGTTGTTGAGAGATGCAGCCGAGGGTCCTTTTAGTGTATCTGATGGTTGTTAAAAATGCTTGTGTTGTTAAAAATATTTCTATGTTACAACTCATAGTTTTATTTTTTAAAAAGCACTCTTGACTATTTGTAATATAACCAGATAATTATTTCATTGGTTTTTAATCCAAAAGCAATGCAGTATTTGGTATTGCAATTCAATTTTTGAATCATTTTAATAAGATAATATTAAAAATAAATTTAAAAAATAATAATAATATTTTAATATATTTTTTTAATAAAAAAATACTTTAAACAACAACTTCAATTTAATTTGTATGAAACCCCCCCTGTCTGAATGAAGGCAGTCTGCTACGAGCCTCCCAGGTGGTGTGATTATGTCCAAAGCCAACCTTGTTTGGCAACAAGAGTACAAGTGCACTTACGCTGAGCTAATGGATATAACAGGTGTAGGGTTATATAATGAAGTCAGGTTCGGTGATTCTACGGGTATGGGTTCATAAAAAGCTGTTAGTTCTTCATTGCCAGCAGCGGTTCCATCCCTTTCAGGTCTGGAACTTCAAACAAGAAGCTTTCCGTAGGTCTGAGTTTGGGAATAACATGATTGTTTCAGATCATATATGACATACCTTTTCTGGCTATTTTGATGACATTCTTGACAAAAACCATGCAAGCAAAATCCATACAGCTGCTGAACGGAACAGCAAAGCTAGTGTTGAGAGGAAAGCTGTTGCAGGAACAGCAGTGCCTCTTTGCATCAGTATTTGTGTTGTTTAAGAGATTGAAGAGAGGGTATATTTCTCAGAAGAGTGGGCATAGTGCGCACTAACTCTACACATTTCCTTGCCTATACATGTAAATCTTCAATGCTTAGTTTACAAGGAAGATATTGGAGGTGTTTGGAAAAATAGTAAAAATTATTTTTTAAAATATTTTTTTTAAGAAACTTATTAAAATATTTAAAAAAAAAAAATATTTTTAACAACAGCACATCAACCAATTCAAAAACACTAAAAAATTAATTTAAAACAAAAACAAATTCAAATTCTAATGAAAATCAGATTGCACCACACCCCCAAACAGCATCATAGTAAGTTTGGCATTGAAATGCAGACTACTTTTTAAAAATACTTTTCATTTAAAAAAGTATTCAACTAATTTTTTTAGATTTTATTTTATTTTTATAAGCACATCAAAATCATCATAAAACACTAAAATAATATTAATGTAATATTTTTTCAGGCCAAAACTCAAACACGGATTGGTATAATGACAAAAACAAAAGCTACATAATTAAAATATACCCAAATCAAATGCTACCCTTTCCAACGCACTTGAAATTCAAAAGCAAGTTAAAAATAGTAGTCTAAATAAGAAACCATCATGTCAAATGGGTGATGCCCGATTCTCTTAAATTAACACACTTTGCAATCAGGGAAAATGGATGACATTCAAAGCCCACCTCCTCCTGAAGAAGACTAACACTAGGACCGGTCGAACTTATGAGGCCTTCTATGGCTCATCTAACTGGTCCTGAAGCAAAACAATACGCCAGGGTTAGATCTCAAACAATCTGGTTCTCTAGTGATACAGAGAAACCATAACTTCCAGCAGACATATCATTGACTATAAGCTAACACAGAGAGGAAGCGAAACACCAACCTGGACATCTGATGTCCAAAGAGTGAGGTTATCCCTTAGGAGTTGCATAATTAGAGTGCTGTCCTTGTACGATTCTTCTCCCAAAGTGTCTAGCTCAGCAATAGCTTCCTCGAATGCCTGCACAAAGAGTTGGCAGGGCAGAAGTAAAAAAGAATTTATTCATGGATACAAGGACTGTATAACTTGTTGCAATCTCTGGTGAGCATACACCAAAGGGGAAAAAGGACCTCGGTCATTTCAAAAAGACAATGGCTGATAATTGGTGTACTGCTAAAACCACACACACTGAAACAGGCATTGGTGATGAAGAAATGTCAGGAACACTTGAGGAACTAAATGGAATTTCTGTTAAATTTCGTGTGTGTACACAAGTGAGTGCGAATACGGTAGCACGTGTGCACAGCACTTTATAAAGCTTGAGCAATTGAAACTACTTGAAAAGCTCGTGAGAGTCCTAAATGTTTATGTTCATCCATGCATCAAACAATGATTCTTGTACGAGCATTTTCCCATTCAGAAATTCCAGTTCATTTCTCTTGCACAGTAGTAAATGCTGAGAA
>Ga0307510_10001326_pt1 | contig 27010 bp, 21 predicted proteins | sample 12_EM_MG_FD_207224 | JGI IMG/M metagenome (GOLD analysis project Ga0307510, IMG submission 207224) | Populus trichocarpa ectomycorrhiza microbial communities from riparian zone in the Pacific Northwest, United States - 12_EM | ecosystem: Host-associated > Plants > Roots > Unclassified | place... | reverse complement strand
TTCTCCGAATAGACTTCAAGAATTGGTCTTACTTGACAACATAGACCATTCGCATGTAATCTTATCAGTAAGGGAGGTGAGCGCGGTACGTGTCTAGACTTCGAGTGGTAGCTAGCTTTGTCTTCGACACGCCAGAAGCTTGAGCTCGCATGTTAGAACAGCGAGGGAAAAATAGAGGGCAACCGAAGAGACTTCAAAGAGCGTAAGAAAGGTTCAAAGAGGGTCAAAACCGGTCAAACGTCAACCAGTCAAGCTTGTCAAGAGTGGTCCGTCTATGCCTTCATGGGTTCACACGGTCATATGACGGAGTCAGTTACGCGACACGTGTTTTCTTGGGTCTTTGTTCCTTCCCCAGGACCCCTGTCCGACCTCAAGCAGTTAACTACAGTGGTATTCCATTCCTTCTCAACAACTCTCATAGTGACTCACGTGTTGCCCTGACAGCCGGAATCTCCACCGCTCGCGACATGATAATAACTGTACTATTCATCAATCTCCAACTTGGGCCGCAAGAATTCTTAAGCCCAACTTGCGCTAGGATATCTACTTTTACTTTGTGTCTGTGCACAAATACGGTTCATAATAAATCGTAGGGTCAGGTGATGCACAGTCCTTTGCCGAAACCTTCTACCACCCCATGCCACTGTCTCGCTGTCATTTTCCCATAGCATATTCGGATCCCCACTTGAACGTATTTCTTCTCTACTTGTGATATGGGTGACCTATCTGGATCCATTCGTTTTCGGATGATTTTCGAAACAGCTCTGCTGGCGTACGAGACGAAGACGGGCATGATGTTCGTCGGACATCCGCTCACCCCGCCGCTCCATCGAATCGATTGCTGCCCTTCTGCAAGACCAGATACGGGGGTCCAGTGATATCCATGTAAACGTTAAAATCATGAATTTTATCAAGAGTACAACCTCAACCCCTTCTACCCTCTCCACCACCGCCACCTTTGACTGGGCTATGGACCTGGTACGCCAGAAGGCGCCAATGAGGTGATCCACATCTCCGACGGCACGTTACAGATATCATCACCTGAAATGCAACACACTCCAGTCTCGCTATCCTACTTGCCGTGCGTGCCTTTCCTTAGTTACTACTTGCGTATCCTTGTGACATCCAAGTGTATCAGGTGGCCAAGGACTTAGAAACCGGTCATGATGCGCTTTGTCGGCTTGCTCCAGTCAATCGAGCACTTCCTGGGGCGCTCAGGCAAATATACTCAGATCTCCCACACGATACGGTGATCGAGATAGTCATGGAATTACTTTCCACTTGTCCAACCCCGACTGGGAAGTGAAACATGCTCAGAGGTCGGCCAGCCTAGGGATGCTTTTGTGAGCTATGATGCTTGTCTCTTGTGATATGACTCACAATTCCTGTAGTTACCCACTTGCATATTCTCTCGTCCCCCCTCTCTCTGTTGCACGTTGGTCGATGCATAGCGACTTCAACGTTCTGCCAGCAACGATGTTTTTCGGTCTCACTATGTTCGATCTTTCCGGTGCCATCAACGTATTCTTGTTCCTGATCATCCAACTCTAACTTCTACTCTTCGCCCCTCCCGAAACGTCCGCCGAAGTCGAAGCACAAATATCCCATCTGAACCTAGGCCTAGTGATACTCCCCAGTCCAGTTCAATGTGAACGCAGTACAGGAAGGGGCTGGTGAAAGACTTGGAAAAACAGACCTGGAATGACGGTTCTAGGAACGGTGGGGCTTCGTCTCGGTTAACTCAACACAAAGAGTAGATGTCGTTTGACTAGGGTGTAACACGTGTACTAGAAACCAGGTTCGTTATCCATGACATAATGAATAGTTCTTAAGTCATACATCCTATCAAGACTGTGTTAAGGAATAGTGTACCCACAATGAGCGTTATTCTTATGTGGGAAGGAATTGATATGTGATATGTGATGGGTAGCACCTCGAGTCAAGCCCGAAACCGGCCACTGCAACAACCAAGCATGACAAACCTGTAGAATTCACACAGCCATACCGAATTAATGGCGAACGGTGTCTTCTAGGCGAACAAGTCTGGGCAAATAAGCATCAGGAAAACCCCACATCAAACTTATAACTGCTTATTTTTTACTTATACTCAAAATAAGACCAATAAAGTGTGCTAAGTCCGGAATAAGTTGCTATAAGTTAGTCATAAGCCTGGTAAGTTCGCTGGGGTTTTCCCGATGAAGAGTTAATGAAAGACAACCACAGCTACTTTTGTGAGCTCCGCACACACGCTCGCCAAACGAGCTCGATCCAGCATTTGCTTTGCGGACAAACTAGTGAATTGGGTGCCACGAAATTATTACGTAAACCACATACACATTCAGGCGTGGCGCGGGGGAATATCCGTCGGAATAGCTGGCCGTGTTATTGCCAATGTCATCAGACATCAGGACATCAGATCTATCAGAGACGCCTCCAGGTGCCACGTCCTCCAAGTCGCCTTGGCCAGTGGCCACTGGCTATGTCCTCAAGAATGCAAATTCGCAAGCCATCCACTGGCACTATACACAGTTTCCCTTTCATGGGCGGAGCACTGTCCCGTCTCAGCCGTCTGTAATGCATATCGGGCAGCATCACTGACAACCTTTGCGAATGACGTCCTGCTCGATGTTTTGAGCATTTTGATGCTACTGCATTGTCACCGCTAATTGTCCCTCGTACTCTTACAGTGAGGACTCGCGCTGGCCTCGGAATCGGCCACCATCGACCACGTGACAACCTCCGCGCCAACGCAACACACCAGCAGGTTACCTAAAAAACAACGACGCACGCATCGCCCCGACAGTCGAATCCCGCATCCCCGAACATGCCGCTTGTCCCCCTCTCCGATGGCCAAAGCGCCCCTTTATCTTTCCTTTCCTTGTCTAGCCGACGGTCCAAACACAAACACCGTCGACGCTTTGACCTCGCGCCTGCAGTCGCTCCTTCGATACAACGTTCCTTACCTTCAAATCTCAATGCCGAATGCTCTTTGATTACATCGCCGTGCGGGATTATCGCCGGCTGATTTATTTTCCTTATTTTCTGGTACCCTTTACTCACAATCATTCGTAGCGTACTTGTTTTATCGCTCCCGTCTCGACGTATAAATACCATCGCCCGGCCTCGCATCATAAGCAGGCGAGTGCAGGCCCTTTCCCCACCTCTTTTCCGTGTGCGTTCTCTTTTCTCTTTTCTCTCTGTCCGATCTGTCTGAGACAACGCCGTACGCCGCCGACCAACGACACCGCGCGCGACTTCGTACCCACCGGCGGTCGTGCGATTAACAACCGCCTATCCGCCTCCCCCTTCTACCTCATCTTATCTTCCCCTTCCTTCCTTTCGAACTCACGGCGCGGACTCACTATCTGCGCTACAGTACGTTCTTTTTTCCTATGTACATCTGACAATTAGGCCTGTTGCCATCGGACAGGTACTTGGTTTCAGGCTTCAGTACCTTTCCGTTTGATGAACACACATGTGACTGCGAGTTGGGGGTGGAGAGCCCTGAGGCATAGACGGACTGCGCCCACCGCCTTGAAATTCTCATAATCGTGGGAACCCTTTGCGGGTTTGAGTTTGCACCCACTACATCCAGTTGGGGGTGCACATGGGTCGTTATTCACCCCTGTGCCTGGCGAGGTCGTTGACACACACCGGTATTACTTTCGCTTTCGTGCCTTTAACACCGAGGTGGGTCTTGGAAACTGGAGACTGACTGTCGCGCACCACTGGCATTTCTTGGGTGATGGCGATGAACGTTGGACCTCTGTCGATCACGGCTACTATAATCTCAATTCGCTATACAATCCACCCTCTACTGCCCCGTGCCAATCCGTATCATCTCCATCTTTCACGACAAGCGACTGTCGCTTGGCACACCTTGTAACTGCATCGACACCTGCCGCTTGTCTTCATCGCTTCGCGATGTTCTCTTCGATGACCTCGGGTGGTTCCTTGACTTCTTGCCCTTATTATATTCTCCTCAACCCACGACCCATTGCGTCACCCAAGTCGGCTGCTCTTAGTCCCCTCTGCTCTCTACCCTGTCATATTCAAGACGTTCCGAGTCTATCATAACGCGTGGCTTGTAACTTTCATCCTTGTTGAATATCGCTACTAGTAGGCAGAGTGTGTGGTGCCGTCTCCTAGTCGTGCTTAATTATGATACTTGCTGGTCGTTTCACAATTTGCAGCCATAATCAAGAGTCGTTAATTTCAAATCAAGATGACACCGTCTGGAAAGGAACGATCTATAAGGCCATTATAAGGGGCGACCTTTTTGATGACAGGGAAAAATCAATGAAATCTACATTCGTAACCGAAATCCCGGATTGGCCCTTCTGTTTTCGCATGCAACTTGATTGGTCGGTGTGCCAAATTGACAGGTCTTCCCCCCTGAGATAGCGCACATGTCCTTATCAATAAAAGCCCTGAGCCACACGAATAGACGAAAAAGGTATCGGTGGAGTAATCCTTCTCTTTGCCATCAATTTGCGATAGATACTCCACGACAATGTTTCTTGGGTGATGCAGTACAATTAGATTCCACCTGAAATGTTTACCATCAATCTTTGATATAGTTTACGTCAAACTGAATACTCCAAAGTGTTGTCCTTGCTGTCATGGTACGGTTTATCGAATTGGCCTTCCTCGCAGTCTGCTGGCGTCGTCGCAGGCTCAAAAATTGTTCTCCTCAACACACGTACAATCATGTGCTGTACAGTACTATGATTTGTCAGTGGATCTGGGAATTTGTACTGGAAATGATAGGATGTATGCCAGGCACGCCATAGCGCCGATGTTCAGTCACGGTTAGGTTCACCGACTGCCACATGCCACCCCTTCGTCCCTTGCATGCTCTCGGCTCTCACACTCATGCAGCATCCCTCGCCAATTTCATCAAGGCACCTTTGCGTGGAGACGTCCATGGATTCCCCAGAAGATTGTGATCCAGTGTCCCATTTCTCCAATCGCTGTTTGGGCGTCTTACGTGTCCTCATAAGATCTGGAGATGGCCTGCCTTCGTTTCTTTTCACGGACCTTCCCAACTTCCCCCCTCCCTTCGCAACAACCAGATCGGGTCCAGTGTGTCAGCTCGCGTCCCTCCTTTCTGCACTCGCTTTCTACAACAGGGATGTCGGCACTCGATGATGGCGTCTGGGTCAATGGGACTGTCTGTAATGCGCAGCAGTACAGCCAATCCCTTTCCTCTCGTGACAACCCCAATCCCACAATTTCATGTCTAACACATGGACAAACCATCGGCTTGGCTGTGGGCACTCAACCTTTGTCTGTCTATTGCTCGAACTTATCTCACGTACAGCTGACAGCCGAAGCGTCGCTCCTGAGTTTCTTTTCTGTGATTGCTATATGGATCTATATCGGTGTGCGCCCGACTCCCCTTCACGTGTCTGTCCGGTTTGACCAGATGTTGCATAGTGGAATGTACGATGGTGCATGAAGAATGCTCGAACGAGAGAATGGAATGTTCAAAGGGCCTGCTGATGTCTACATGGTCTGCCTATTATTTCCTACCTGGTCTTCTTCACCTGACACGGTAGCTTGGGTGACAGGCCTCCCTTCTCGCATTCGACATTCTGCAGGCCATGGGTGGCATCCTTGATGTCCGGTGGGCTCACAACGGAATCGTCACGACTGGACCATATTGCACAGCACAAGGCGTCATCCAACAAATTGGTGAACTTGGAGTCGCCCTTATCACCCTGGTTTGTCTCTTTCTTGCAATGCCCTTTGTCATAAGCGCAACTGATGCCATGTCTTAATAGATTCTTGCCGTTCACACATTCGTGGCGGCTCTGTGGCGAGTAGGATTGGAAGCTCGCGGCTTTGCTCTTTGCCTGGTTGTCCTCGTAACCATTTTTGTCGCGCTCTGGGTTGGCATTGGCGCTGGCATTCACAAGCATTACGAAACCCTACACCTGTGCGTTATTTCAACCTCTTCTTTTTTGCACTCTGGTCTCACCAGACACCATCCAAATAGTATTGGTGCTGGATCAGCCCCACATTTCCAGGTGAACGCCTAGCCGGTGAATATATATGGCTATGGTTGGCACTATTTGCTTCGGTGATACTGTACATCCCATTGTACTTTTGGGCAGAGGGTCGCTTGGATGTCGATGAGGAGAGGTGGTACAGGTTTCGCATATCTAACCCCGATCAACAGGGGGAATACGCACAGAGGCGTGCGGCACTGGGGATGCTTCTGTAAGCCATATCCATTGAGTTGCAGACCCTGCTTATGGTCATACAGTTACCCCTTCGCATATTCCGTTGTAGTCCTTCCTGTCTCCGTCGCACGGTGGTCGCAATTCAGCGGCAGACGCGTCCCGTCGGCGGCAACGTTTTTCGGTGTCTCGATGCACGATCTCTCAGGCGCCGTCAATGTTTTCCTACTCCTGACCGTCAGGCCCCAGCTTCTCTTGATTCGTCCCGACCCAGACCCAGACAATCTTGGCGAACCCGAAAGTAAACTTGCTCCTCAAAATCATCAAACCACCGACGATGCAACTCTCCCCGAAATGACAAATTACCAAAACAGTCCGATGCCGACTACGACTGCGTTCGACTCTGCCTCTGGACTCGGAAACAGCGTGGCAGTATAACGTGTCAGCTCTAGACGAATATTATCAGCAGTCGATGTTTAATATTTAATCACGGGGCCCGAGGGATCAGTTATTTATCGTGGCTGCTACATGTTGTAACGTTTTGGGCACTTATATACCTAACTAATTTGTTGAGTTGTCACTACACAATGTACAAAAGGAGTGGATGTTATGCTGTATGATGGCAAGCCCGGCCCGATCAACCGAAAAACCGTCGACGCTCAAGATCCCCGCCACTGCACTCGGAGAAACCGAAGGAAAGGGGCTTTATGTTCGGAAGACGACTCCGCCATATCCGACACTGTGCCCCCTTTCCGCTCAACATCTACGACCTCCGATTGCCCCGGTATCCTCAAGTCTCAAGCCAATCAGAATTCGACTCGCTTCTATTGTCATGCCCTTTTTCACTCCACCCGTTTTTCTATTTCGTCGTCATCGCTTTTCTCAGTAACCTAGAAAACCATGAATAAAAGGCTTGTATTGTATCCCGAATCATTATCCAGTCTGTGTCCCTTCTCTCATCGTTTGTGTGCCTTCTAGTCCACTCAAAAAGCCTTCATTGGCTTTACTCTTTCATCGCTCAACCCTCATCGTCGACTTTATTCTTCGCGCCTCACGTTGCCGACTGTACTGGAATTCTTGACCCGCAAGGAACGCCCTCGGATGACTGCACGTCGACTTATACCATGTCAGGGGCTTTGACACGTGTTCTACAGTACTCGATCGCGGCGCGCAATTGCGCTCAGAGCTGTATTGCAGGTGGAAAGTCCACACTGCTAGTGAAGTTGGGGAAAGGTCTAGTCCGAAGCGGTTCGGGAACGCGAAGGCGCAAGGGAGAGAAGGAGAGGGGGAGAGATCGCGTTCCTGCAAAACCGAGAACGTGCGAGGGGAGTCGTAACGGGCGTAACGGAAGGTTTGATGCATGGAACGCAGACAGGGAGAGAGGGGAAAGCGGGGTTGTTATTCCATGGGTTCAATAATGGCCGGGGCCAGGTGAGAGGATTACATACAAGTACGCCACACGAGTAGAGGGAGCGCAGTCGTCCCGCGTCTGGTGGCTAAGTAAAAAATGGAAGTAAAAGAGGGAGAGCGGGAATTCTAAACGAAACAGCAATAGGAAAACGTACGAGGGAAAGTCCTAACACAGCAAGGTGCAAGTCCGGTGATATGTTTTCCCGAATAGCGTCTTGACACTTGCAGGGGTTGTACGTCATGCGTGATATGGGCTGACAGGTACTGTATTGAGGGGTGCACACTTGTGGTGTCAGCTGGCGAAGGTGGGTGGTTCACGTAGTGTTGGCAGCAGGCTTGAGTTGAGGTGAAGAGGGAATTTGAGGAATTTGAGGGGTAGAGGGAGGAGGAGAAATAGCATCACGTGGTCGAAAGTGCTCCAAGGCTGCAGCGCCCATACTTTGCAGAGCTCATGGTTCGAATTGTTCCCAGTTCCCAGATGAAGGACCCGTGTTAATGCCACTGTTTTCTCTGGTTGGGTTCACCACGGAACAAGAAGTGGGGCCACAAAGGTGGCTCGCAGTGGAAGTTGTTCATGGTCTTGTCCAGAATATGAATGCAATCATCGACGGTGAGCAAATGTACTCAACTTGTCACCGACCTTCCGTTGATTTTGGTTCTTTCCAGACGACAAGCAATCTGTTGATGGTGTCCGGGAAGCACTAGGTAAGGTTTTGTTTGTGGCACCGAGCTACGTCCCTGTCTGACTCAGGCTGGGTGTTAGAAATCCTACATGAAACGGCGAGCAACAGGAACAGGTCGAAACGTTGGTCACTTTCTAACGTTTCCATGGCTGACTGGAAGCACCGAGATTGCCATACAGATGACGAATTACACAGAGACATTCAAAGTTGGCTCTCGCCTGATCCGTGAAAAAATCCTGCGAATCACACCATGAAGGGATCGCAGAGTGGTCCGTTGAAGGTGAGATGAAAGCCAAGGACAATAATGGGTCGCGTAGGCTTACTCGTCGGGCACGGTGCGGACACGACGGCCAAGGACGAGCATGGGTTCACTCCGTTGCATTGGGTATCGCAGGTGGGAAGAATCGATATCGCACGCACCCTCCTTGAGCATGGCGCGTGACAACCAAGAACGACGATGGGTCGACCCTGTTGCACGGGGCGGCATGGAAGGATCGTGTGGGTCTTGCACGCTTACTCGTCAAGTCTGGCGCGAACGCGACTGCCAATTGCAAGGGCGGATCGACCCCGTCGTATTCTTCTGTGCGGTTGAAAAGCATGGAGCTTGCGCGCTTTCTCATCGGGCACGGCATGGGTGCAGCGGCCCAGGACGAGGATGGGTGGATCCCGTTGCATTGGGTGGTGCAGGCGCGAAGAATTGATCTCGCACGCTTGCTCCTCGAGCATGGCGCAAACGCGACCGCCAGGACAAGCTGTGGTTGGACCCCGTTGCATTTAGTCGTGTGGAGGGGAAGAATTGATCTTGTACGCCTGCTCATTGAGTACGGTGCAGACACAGCAGCCAGGTACAAGGACGGGTCGACTCCGTTACATTTGGCGGTGTCGGCAGGAAGAGCCTAGTGGCTCTCGCACGCTTGCTCATTGAGTATGGCGCGCACGTGATTGTCAAGGACAAGGATGGGTCCGCCCATGCTGCGTGAGGCCGTGTGGGCACAAAACATGGATCTCGCTCGCTTACTCGTCGAGTACGGCGCAGACTCGACAGTGCTGGAAAGGGACCAATCGACTTCGTTGCATGCGGTGGTGCGGAGGGGAAGTGTGGGCCTCACGCACTTGCTCATAGAGTATGGCAAGGACGGGGTGACTCCGTTGCATTTGGCAGTGCGGAAGGGACGCGTGGATCTTGCACGCTTGCTTGTCGATTACGGCGCAGATACCATGGCCAAAGACAAGGACGGGTCAATTCCGCTGCATTTGGTAGCCGCGCGGGAATCTGGTGGGGCTTATCTCGCGCGTTTCCTTGTAGAGCAGGGCGTCGACGCGACAGCCCACTGGCAGGACAATCGTGGGCGTACCCCGTTGTATTTTGCATCGGGGGCGGGAAGGAAGGATCTCGCAAGTTTCCTTGTCGAGCATGGTGCCGAACACAACCACGGTCGACTCCGTCACACCCTGTATAGCCTTGTGGGAATGTAGCGTTCAACCGCTTCATCGTCGAGCATGACGCGAACGTAGCAATATGATGGTCCAAATCTGGCGACCCACATCGAGGTATGAGTAGGACGACTTGCAATACGTGTATTAAAGGTTCTCTTCTTGGGGGCATACCTGGGACTACTTATGGTGTGTACTGTACAGTATCTACTACGTGTTGCAGGTACGGGCTATCATGATTATGTTACCCTATTACAGTTTCTCCAAACAGACCCCAAGAATTGGTCATACTAAACGACATTTATCCGTGAGGTGAGTGTGGTACGTGGCTAGACGTGCGAATTCCATCGAGTGGTGGCTAGCTTTGTCTTTGAGAAGCCAGGACGCCAGGAGCCTGAGCTCGCATGTCAGAAACGAGGAAGAAGTAGAGGGGGGCCGAAAAGAACTTGAAGGAGGTCAGAAAGGAATGATGGAGTCACCAAAATACAGTATTTGCCAGTCCGTCTATGCCATCATGGGTTCACACGGTCATATGACAGTCTCCCAGCACTCGCCACCACGTCGTGTTTTTTGGGTTTGACTTGGACTTAGAAAATGGCCATGATGCGTTTGTTGACTTGCTCGAGTCAATCGAGCAACTTTCCGGGGCGCTCAGACACACAAACTCAGACCTCTCACACAGATGGTGGTCGAAATAGTCGTGGATACTTTCCACTTGTCCAAACCCGACTGGGAGGTGAAACATGCTCAGAGGTGGGCCAACCTAGGGACGCTTTTGTGAGCTATCATGCTTGTCTCTTTTGATATGACTCACAATTCCTGTAGTTACCCACTTGCATATTCTCTCATCGTCTCCCCGCCATCCATCGCACGTTGATCGAAGTATAGCGATCACAACGCACCCTTGGTAGCGATGTTTTTCGGTCTCATTATGTCCGATCTTTCCAGTGCCATCAAAGTATTCTTGTTCCTGATTATCCAACCCCCACTTCTACTCTTCGCCACTCCCGAAACGTCCGCCGAAGTCGAAGCACAAATATCCCATCTGAACCTAGGCCTAGTGATACTCCCCAATCCAGTTCAATTTGAACGCAATCCAGAGGCGATGAGGATGGGGCTAGTGGAAGACTTTAGAAAAATGGTCCTGGAATGACGGTTCTAGGAATGGTGGGGCTTCGTCTCAGGTCGACTCAACACAAAGAGCAGATGTCATTTGACTAGGGGGTAACGCGCGTACTAGTAACCAGGTCCTTTATCCATGACATAAGGAATAGAGTTGTGGAGCCGTCCATCCTATCAAACCTGTCTTAGGTATAGTGGACCCACAATAAATCTTATTCTTATGTGGGAAGTAATTGATATTTGATATGTGATGGTGGCACCTTGTGTCATGCCCGGCTCATGCAAGCCAATGCAACAACCAAGCATGACAAACTGGTAGAAAGTTACCCGGAGCAGACATCAGAGATGCACGGGCAGGTGCCACGTCATCAAGATGCCTCGGCCGCTGGCTATGTCCTCAAGAATGCAAAATCGCAAGTGATCCAATTCATACACAACTTCCGCTTCATGGGCGGGGCACTGTCCCGACTGTAATGCATATCGAGCAGCATCATCGGCAACCATTGTGAATGACGGACTACTTGGTTTGGGGCATTTTGATTCTACTGTACTAGTATCACCGCCAGCGTCCTCGTATGTTGAGTCACTTCTTTGTTCACATGTTTCACATCTGACAATATTAATCAGGCCCTTTGCCATCGGACGGGTACTTGGTTTCAATACCTCCCCGTTTAAGTCCTACATAGGGTTCTGCACCCCAAGACAATAAAAGGATATCAAAAAAAAAAAACCTCCCCGTTTGATGAAGACACATGTGACTGCAATTTTGGCGTGGAAAGCCCCGAACCTGATGCTGACACTGCGCCACCCCCCCCCCCCCCCCTTCAAGTTGGTCCCCATAATTGTGGGAACCCATGGGCGGTCTGAGTTTGCACCTACCACATGGAGTTGAGGGTGCCCATGGGTCATTATTCACCACTATGCCTGGCGAGGTCGTTAACACACCCTCGCACACAGTACTATTTCGGTTTCGTGCCTTTTTTCACCTAGGTGAGCATGAGCACGTGCATGGGACCACGGGTTTCGGAAACTGGAGACCTTGCTGGAGACCGACTGTCGCGCACCGCCGGCATTCCTTAGGTGGTGAAAGTTGAACGTTGAACATCCGTCGACCATGGCTACTACAATACATCTCAATTCGCCATACGATCCACCCTCTACTGCCCATCTCGATCCGTATCGTCTTCATCTTTCACAACGGGCGACTGCCGCTCTGCATACCTTGTAACTGTATCGGTACCTGCCGCTTGTCTTCTCCACCTTCGCGACGTCCTTTCGGTGGCCTCGGGTAATTCCTTGACTTCTTGCCCCTATTGCATTCTCCTGAACCCACGTGTGGCCCATTGCGTCATCCAAGTCAGCTGCTCTTAGTCCCCTCTGTTCTCCACCCTGTCATATTCAAGATGTTCCGAGTCTACGCCTGGCTTTCAACTTTCATCCTTGTTGAACATTACCACCACATTCGTAACCTGAACCATGGATGAGCCCTTCTGTTTTCGCATGTAACTTTGATCGGCCTGAGTGACAAATCGACAAGTCTCCCCCTGGAGATAGCACGCATGTCCTTGAAGTTCTTGGCATAAGCCCTGGATCACACGCCTCGGAATGTGCCGAAAACGAAAAAGATATCAGAGGGCTAATCTTTCTCTCGGGTATATATTTGCGGCAGATACTCCATGACAATTTTTCTTGGATGATGACAGTGGTCTTCCTGGTATAATCAGATTTCACCTGAAATACTTCCCATCAAGCTTTGATAGTGTTTACGCCAAACTGAATAACTAGCATCTATTTGCCTCCTTCAAATTGCGCCCCTGCGCTGTGATGAGGTTAGATTATTATCTAAGGGAACACGATGACCATTTGAACCGATAAACTATCTTATACCTATACTGTATTCTGTCGTCCAGATGCCTAGAAACTTGAAGCATGCTACCACACTATGTACTGGACTGTCATCCCCTGCCCTTCTGCGTCGCCCGTGCCAGTGTTCATATTCGAATGCAACCGACTACGGATACGGCACTGCAAATGGGCGTTCTGCCTGTATCATTCTGGGTGCCCGTAGAGTAGTATGATCCGAGGGGCCCACTTCTCGCCACCATGAACCCAGTTATGGCGGTGACAAATTTGCAAGCCCGACTAGTAGTTACTAGGCGCAGAATGCCCACATAGATGCACGGGCCGTGGTGTATTCGTATGATACGAATGTGGAACGGCCTCAAGGGTTCATCGATCATCAGACAGGTACCTGTCAATGCCGAATGAATAGTGGTAGGGGCAGAAGAATTACCGACCTAGGGAATGAAACCCATTTTTCACACGCAACTTCCCCTGTGTCCTTGCCGTAGAAAACTCGGATGCCCACCACGCTTAATGCAGCCATCGCCGCAATTCATCAGCGTGAAATGCTGAAGCTTAGGAAGTCTGAGGAAGGGATTTGGAAGAGAGTGCGGGGGCCTGGGGTTGCGGCCTATGCAAAGGATGCAGACGTGGAACTCAGCCATTTCAACTTGAACTTCAAGTTGTACGACCGTAGAAATGGTACGATGTATGCTAGGCGCGCGCTGCCGCCATACAGAGCCGATGTCCTGGGTGGGGTCACGTTCACGGTTACTAACCGACGGCATGTCACAACTTAGTCGCTTCATGCTCTCACACTCGCACAGCATCTCTCACCAATTTCATCAGGGCACCGATGTGTGGAGACGTCCATGGATTTCCAAAAGATTGTAATCCAGCATCTCATCTCTCCAGTCACTGTTTGGGCGTCTTATGTGTCTACTCATAAGTAGGGGGATGCCCTGCCGTCTTTTTACGGACCCTCCCAAAATTCCCCCTCCCTTCGCAACATCCAGATCGGGTCCAGTGTGTCAGCGCGCGTCTCTCCATTATACACCCGTTTTCTACAACAGGGATGTCGACACCCGATGATGGCGTCTGGGTCAATGGGACTGTCTGTAATGCGCAGCAGTATAATCAATCGCTCTCCTCTCGTAACAGCCCCAATCCCACGATTTCATGTCTAACACATGGACAAACCATCGGCTTGGCTGTGGGCACTCAACCTTTGTCTCTCTATTGCTTGGACTTATCTTGCGTATAGCTGAGAGCCGAAGCGTCGTTCATAAGTTTCTTTTCTGTGATTGCTATATGGATCTATATTGGTGTGAGCCCGACCTCCCTTCCTGTGTCTGTCCGGTTTGACTAGATATTGCATAGTGGAATGTACGATGGTGCAGGAAGAACGCTCGAAGGAGCGAATGGAAGTTGTTCAAAGGGTCTACTGATGTCTACATGGTCTGTCTACTATTTCCTACCTGGTCTTCTTCACCTGACACGCTGGTTTGGATGACAGGCCCCCCTTCTCGCATTCGACATTCTGCAGGCCATGGGTGGCATCCTTGATATCCGGTGGGCTCACAACGGGATCGTCACGACTGGATCATATTGCACAGCACAAGGCGTCATCCAACAGTTTTCTGCCCTTGGAACTGCCATTATCACCTTGGTTTGTCTCTTCCTTGCAATGTCTTTTATCCGAAGCGCAACTGATGCCACGTCTCACTAGATTCTTGCTGTTCACACATTTGTGACGGCTATGTGGCGTGTAGGATTGGAAGCTTGCGGCTTTGCTCTTTGCCTGGTTGCCCTCGTAACCATTTTTAACACGCTCTGGGTCGGCATTGGTGCTGGCATTCACAATAATTTCGAAACCCCTACACCTGTGTGTTATTTCCACCTCTTCTCTTTTACACCATGTTCTCACCAGACACCATCCACATAGTATTATTGTTGGATCACCCCATCATTCCTGGGAGAACGCCTAGCCGGTGAATATATCTGGCTATGGTTGGCATTCTTTGCTACGGTGATACTGTACATCCCATTGTACTTTTGGGCGGAGGGTCGCTTGGATGTCGATGAGGAGAAGTGGTACAAGTTCCGCATTTCTAACCTCAATCAACGGGTGGAATACACAGAGGCGTGTGGCACTGGGGATGCTTCTGTAAGCCATGTCCCTTGAGTTGCAAACCCCGCTCATGGCCATGCAGTTACCCACTTGCATATTCCGTTGTAGTCCTGCCTATCTTTTTTTTTTTTTTTTTTTTTTTTTGAGAGCGCTTTATTTCTTCAGAAATAAGTGATAAGCGGCAGGAGGATAAACCAGCCCCACTTATCATGCTATAGCCGGACTGAGGTCCAGATGTGAGGGAAAAATGCTGTTATGCACACCCCTGGGTTAGGGGTAGTGTGGGACTCAAAGCATGATATTTTCCCGCCCTGTTGGGGCGGGCTCATCATGCAGTCCTACCCACTAAAACCTCACTACACATGCTGGTGTTTCCTTCTTTTTTCCTCAGTGCTGGTTCCCAGGGTTTCATCATGGTTTTCTTGTTGGTGGTGAGTTTCTCATTGTTTGCTTGTGTTCCTTGCATTCTTATTTTCTCTCAGATGGCTTTCCCTACATGATTATTTTCCGCCTTTGCACCTATATATGGTGTGCTGGATTTCATTTTCTTCCCTCAATGCTGGTTCCTAGGTTCCCTCCACAAGTTTCGTGACTTTGTTTGTCTGGTTTTCATTGCGGTCCTTATTGGTGGTGAGTCTTTGGTTGATCACGCGGTGGCATCTTGTTCTTATTTCATTTCTCGTTTTCCTCCCTTAGGTGATGCTCACTAGGTTCAGAGATTGCCGCTCCTTCCTTCTCACCTGTATTTTTCTGTTTGTGGGTTATAAGGGTTGTGACAAGCTCATTTTGCATGGGCTGTCTGGTTTGGTTATGCATCCATATGTCGTTCCGGTTGGCAAGGGTCTCTGGATTGCTAGTATTTACGGTTTTATTATCTCTGTTCCATGTTTTATGTGTTTTTTACTGCATTACTGGTTTAATTGACACTCTCTTCTGGTTTTACGCATTGGTGCTTTATTATATGTTGTTCTATGGGTTACGCGGGGGCATTTGTACCTGTGGTTTGCACCTCTCCTTGCCCCGGTTTCAACCGTGGGAAAATCGCGCCTGGTGGTGGTCGCGGTTCAGCCCCCTAGTCCTGCCTATCTCTGTCACACGGTGGTCGCAATTCAGTGGCAGGCACGTCCCATCGGCGGCAACGTTTTTCGGTGTCTCGACGTACAAACTCTCAGGCGCCATCAATGTCTTCCTTCTCCTGACCGTCAGACCCAAACTTCTCCTCTTGATCCGTCCCGACAAAGACGAGCTTGGCAAGCCTGAAACAGAACCTGCTCATCAAAATCCTCGAAGCACCGGTGATGCAGTTCTTCCCGAAACGGCCAATTACGAACACGGTCTAATGCTGACCACGACTGCGTTTGCAGCAGACGGCTCTGGCTCTGAAACGAGCGCGACAGTCTCACGTGTCAGCCCTAAACAAATGTCAGTTGACGTTTAATCACAGGGGATCGATTATTATATTGTAACGTTTTGAACACTCACACCTAACTCATGTCAAAGTAATTTGTCGAGTTTTACTACAATATAAAGGAGTCAATGTCAGGGACTTGGACACGTGCTCTACAGATCACAGCGCGCAATGGCGCTCAGTGCAGCGTTCGGTTTGAATTGTGGGAACTTTGATTTTGATGTTGTATGCACAGCAGAAGTTTCAGCGTAAGATGATTTATTTCCAGTATTTATAGTACAGTTGTTATGTGTAGAACTACACAAAGAAGTGTCTGGAACAGTGTAGAAAGGGGTATCGGCCTTCGAGTGTCGTGTAGTGAAGTATAAGAGTGGGTGAGACTGAACAAAAGGTGTGGTGCGCATATGGTAGCTTATACACACATATGTGTCCCCATATCACCTATTAGTCTGTGCTTTCGGTCAGACAGGCCGTGAGCGTCCTATCATTTCATTGTTACATGGAGAACTTAAGGTGACTTGGGATCTACGCCGACGGTCCGCATCGAGGCTGGCCAATTACAACGCATAAGGCGTTCCAATACGAATTGTTCCCAGATGAAGGACTCGTGTTGATACCACTGTTGTCTTTGGCTGAGTGGAATTCACCATCGAACAAGAAGTGGTGCCACGAAGGTGGCTCGCAGTGGAAGTGAGCAAACGCACTCAACTTATCACCGGCCTTCCGTAAGCATGGTTCTTTTTACTCAATAAGTCATCTGTCGATGGTGCTCGGGAACCTCTAGGTATGGTTGAGTTTGCGACAACTAACTTAGTTCCCTTTCTGACTGGGTGTTAAAATTCTACATGAAACGGCCAGCGACAAGAACAAGTCGAACTGTTGGTCACTTACTAACGTTTCCATGGCCGACGGGATGCACTGAGATTGCTACACAGGTGACGAATTGCACAGAGACATTCAAAGTTGGCTCTCTCCTCTTGATCCATGGAAAAATCGCGACATTGCCTGCGAATCACACCATGAAGGGACCGCAGCGTGGTTCATTGAAGGGGACATGAAAGCCAAGGACAGTGATTGGCCGATTTCGTTGGACGAGGCTGCGTGGGAGGATTATAAGGGTCTTGCTCACTTGCTTGTCAAGCACGGTACGGACGCGATGGGCAGGAACGAGGATGGGTCGCCTCAGTTGTATTCTGTAGTGCAGACGAAAAGTGTGGACCTCACCACTTTCTCGTTAAGCACTGCATGGACGCGGCAGCACAGGGCAAGGATGGGTGGACGCCGTTGTATTGGGCGGTGCGGGCGCAACGAGTGGATATCGTACGCTTACTCGCCGAGCATGGTGAGGACACGACGTCCATGGACAAGTATAGGTCCACTCCGTTGCATTGGGCATCGCGGATGGGAAGCATCGATCTCGCACGCACCCTCCTTGAGCATTGCGCGAATGTGAAAGCCAAGAACGATGATGGGTTGACCCCGTTGCACGAGGCGGCATGGAAATTGATCTTTCACGCTCATCAAGACTGGTGCGGACGCGACGGCCAATGGCAAGGACGGATCGACCTCTCTGCACTTTTCTGTGTGGTGAAAAGCGGAGTTCGCGCGCTTTCTCATCGAGCATGGAGTGAACGCGATGTCCTAGGACGAGGATGGATGGACCCCGTTGCATTGGGCGGTGTGGGTACGAGGAATTGACCTCGCATGCTTTACTCGTTGGGCATGGCACAGATACAACAGCCAAGAAAAGGAGTGGTTCCATTTGGCAATGGCTGTGTGTGCTAGACCTTGGGACGTGCAGCCGGGCCGAGGTGGTCCGGGGCTCTCATACAGTCATACTGCGATGCGATTTCAAACCAATCATACAGATATTTTCCTTTCGAGGCTATTCACCCATCTTTCGTGAGCTTCTCACGAGTAACCTAGCGCTCACATGTGCTCACTTATTGAAACATGGCGCGCTCACCACCACTAAGCATGAACGAAGACGCAGCTCTACCTTTCGCAGTGCGCCAATGCGGCCCCAATGTGCTTCACGCGTGGCCCCATCCTCGCCAAAAAGCGGCAAGATAACCTCAAGCGGCCACAACTACCACCGACGGCACCACGACGGCACCAGAGCGCGCCCTCGCAGGCACTGCAAGCCCAAATCGATGCACGCGATTTTCAGCCTTACGGGCATGTTGCCCTCCTTCCGCAAGCAGAAGCAAGATGCGCGCCCAGGCGCATACCCGCTGCTGCAAACACCACCCTCCGTCGCATGCGCGCCCCCGCCGCCGCCACCAGCTGCCTCACTGCCAAAGGTGTTTAAAGGCCTGGCACCTCTTGCTACGCGAGGGCACTCGACCCACACCGCAATTGACCGTCATTCGAGTTGGATTCGACACCCCTACTGCACACATGTAAACCCGTCATCATCTTCTAAGCGCAAGCCCGGCAGGCGGGAGGAGGAACGCGTCACACTTGGTGACTCTGGAGCAGGGGCAGTGTCTCTCTTTCTACAGACGCCCATTGCAGCTTGCCAACTCGATTACTCTTGCGACAGCCCACGCTGTACCTTATCCCGATGCTGCTCATCTGACAACTCGAGCGCAGTATCTTCAAGGTCCGATTGCTTTCAATATCTGAATACAACACGCGTCCGACCCCACAATAAAAAACAAAGCTTGTCAGTTCTGTGCGCGGACACCAGACGAGGCAAAATCACTCACCTATAAACGGCCCCCTGCTCCCTCACTCCACGTATCGCTGCGGCTAACCGACCCGCTTCGTCGGGCCCAAACTCCGCGAGCGACGTTGTATAGCGGACATAGAATCCGCGCGTAAGTTCGAATAAGGATGGACGAAGGAAGAAATGAAATAAAATCAGAATTACGTTCCTGAAAACTCGAGAAGGGGCCGTGGAATATGTCGGGGGACGAACGTCGAGCCGGTGATCGCATGTCCACTGGCAGGTGTGTTTATGTGCGCGATGCGTTTTACGGAGGTGAGACGGCAGCGAAAGCAAATTAAAAACGCACCACGGATCGTGGTCGAGGGTCGGAAGGCACGCAAGCGAGAGAGTGGAGTAGAGAGAATGGGCCACGGTTGCCCTCAGAAGCATGAAAACGAGAAGGATGGGGGAAAGTGGGCAGCAGTTGCCTAGCCTCTTGACGGAGCCAGACGTGCGGTTTGTACGCAAGCCGAGATAGTACAGAAAAAGTACTCTACGTGCAGAGTGAGCAAGGGGAGAAAAGGTGAGAGATGGACTCTAAGGTGATACTGCTGGCGAGAGGCAGCGCGGCGTCGTATGCGATGAAAAAGGGCGGTGTCCGAAAGCTGAAAATTCACTGAATCGTCGTAAGGTGCGCGATGTCAACCACAAAGGCGACGGGGGTGAGGCACGGTGCGGCAATACCCGATGGTGAAGTCTAAAACAAAAGGGGGACGATGTGGAATGGAGAGTAGCGAGCCTAAATCAAAAGAGGACAGAAGGCGTACGAAAAGAAACCCGAAAGATCCTAATACAACGCAAATCCTTCCAAAACACGAGGGGGGTTCAGATTGAGGGACGGTCTTTGGAGCGTTTGACATTGGCCGAATGGGGGTGGGCGATCCGCAAGTCATCGGCCGTGAGGTTTGGGGTGCAACGAGCAGGGCGACTTGACTGCTAGTGGGATGGCTTCGATTGGGTGGCAACGAGGGTTGAGGAACGGAGGGCCAAAGGCGAGGCAGGCAAAGCGAGAGGGCAAAGCGAGAGGGCAAAACATAGCGGGCTCGGTTCGGGAGGCGTCACGTGGTCGAATAATGCTTGTTCCGCAGTGCCGCAGCAGTGGCGTGCCCACCTTACAGCTCACAGCGTCATGTACACCCAAATTATGAACACGATTGCGCCGCTACGTGGCAGCCGCCGCAACGTCTGGCGCTCTAAGCGTAGATGCACCCTCTCTGGCAAGAGCTCGGGCGGTGCTAGGCGCGGGGCCTTACCAGGCATGTCCTCGGGACCGTACGTGCCTTCGGCCCATGCGAGTTCTTCGAGCTGCGAGGGTGTTGGTGTCGATGTAGGTGAGAGGACTTGGTAAAAAAAAATAATTTACGTTCTGTTCTACGGGCGAGTTTTTTAAGCAATAAGAAGTGGTTATGAACGCGTGAACGCGGGGGCACACAATATCGGGAGTGGGGACGCCCACTCGTACTCAGATGATGAACATTCTCTGCGGAGCCTACTCTATATTCATACATGGAAGTAACGACGTCTGAGGGTTGAGACCCTTGTCTGAGAGCGGATAGCCCTCGTCTTATGATGTCTCACCCAATTGCGTCCAGCCTGTCTCGGCCTATCTTATCGCGTTTCCCAACAAGTTTGGAGAAAGACGCCAGAAGAAGCGAGTAAGCGAAGGCTTGTCTCTTGTAACGGTGGCACCTCGAGTCAAGCCCGGCTCATGCGAGCCTATGTAACAACGAAGCATGACGAACCTGTAGAATTCACGCGGCGACACCAAATTAACGGCGAAAGAATGCAGGCCCGTATCCAGAGCAGGTGCCACGTCATCAAGTTGCCTTGGCCACTGGCTCTGTCCTCAAGAATGCAAATTCGCAAGCCATCCACTCCCACACACAACTTCCGCTTCATGGGCGGGGCACTGTCCCGACTGTAATGCATATCGAGCAGCGTCATTGGCAACCTTTGTGAATGACGGACTGCTTGACATTTTGATACTACTGCACAATCATGCATCATGACTCATAAGTATCACTGCTAGTTTCCTCGTATGTTCTTTGCTCACGTGTTTCACATCTGACAATTAGGCCCTTTGCCATCGGACGGGTACTTGGTTTCAATACCTTCCCGTTTGATGAACACACATGTGACTGCGAGTTTAGCGTGGAGAGCCCCGAACCTGACGTTGGCATTGCGCCCCCCCCCCTCCCCTTCAAGTTGGTCCCCATAACTGTGGGAACCCATTGACGGTCTGAGTTTGCACTTACCACATCCAGTTGAGGGTGCCCATGGGTCGTTATTCACCACTGTGCCTGGCGACTCAGTGGCGAGGTCGTTAACACCCCCCCCCACACATTACTTTTTCGTTTTCGTGCCTTTAACACCTAGGTGAGCGTGAGCACGTGCATGGGGCCATGGGTTTCGGAAACTGGAGACCGACTGTCATGCACACTGGCATTCCTTAGGCGATGAACGTTGAACCTCTGTCGATCACGGCTTAATGCATCTCAATTCGTCATACGATCCACCCTCTACTGCACATGCCAATCCATATCATCTTTGTCTTTCACGACGGGCGACTGCCGCTTGGCATACCTTGTAATCCCATCGATACCTGCCGCTTGCCTTCTCCATCGCTTCGCGACGTACTTTTTGATCGCCTCGGGTGGTTCCTTGACTTCTTGCCCTTATTACATTCTCCTCAACCCACGACCCATTGCGTCCCGTAAGTCAGCTGCTCTTAGCCCCCTCTGCTCTCCACCCTGTCATGTTCAAGACGTTCCGGGTCTATCATGACACGTGACTTTAACTTCCATCCCTATTGAACATCGCTGGGCATGCCGTCTCCGGGTCATGCTTTATTACGATAATTGCTTGTCATTTCACACCTTGCGGCCATCATCGTATGAGTCATTAATTTCAAGATAGGAAGACACCTTCTGGAAAACCCTATAAGGGGCGAGCTCTTTGATGACAGGAAAGCATCATCACTGCCAGTGCATTCGTAACCGGAACCACAGATTGGGCCTTCTGTTTTCGCATGTAACTTGATTGGTCGGTGTGCCAAATTGACAAGTCTCCCCCCTGGAGATAGCGCGCATGTCCTTCTTGACATGGGCCCTGAGTCGTTCGAATGTGCCAAGAACGAAAAATGTACCAGTGGTGTAACCTTTCTCTTGGGTATAGATTTGCGACAGACACTCCGAGTCCGTGACAACGTTTCTTGGGTGATGACAGTGGTCCTCCTGGTATAATCAGATTTCATGTGAAATGTTTACCCTCAAATTTTGATAGTGTTTACACCAAATTGAATACATTAGCATCTATTTGCCGCCTTCAAGTTGCACCTCTGCGCGTGTGATGGTGGTTAGATTCTTATTTAAGGGAACACGATTACCATTCCATCAGGAAAAACCTCCCGCGCTAGCGAGAGGTAATGGCCGAGTAAATTACTGGTAGTCGAAATAATTTAAATAATGTCGAAGTAAGTGTCAATAATATTGAAACGTGTCAGAGCACTTCGCGCAGACATAATCTATCAATAATCTATCAATAATTATCAAGGAAATTTACCAAATGTCCTTCTCATGTTGGAGGGCAGACGTGCGCAGTTAACATGTGCATTTTCGTCACTTCAACTGCACTTAATCCTCTGACAGCACATTCTCTGGAGAGGAAAGCTTTGAAGAGTCGCTTCGAGGTTCTATGAGTGAGGCTATGATCCCTCAAATTGAGGGAAACCGTACCCATTCGAGTGGACTGCCATGGCAAACAGCTGCGAATCGATCCTGTTCTGAATTTCCACCACTGTGTCCTTGAACTGCTTTGTCACGGCTTGACCTTTCAGTGAGTCGGTGGTATACGAATGGGTCTCTAGGGCAATGATGAATATGGAGACGATGGTGTAGCGCAGGTGCAGAGTCCATGCCCATGAGTTCAATAGGAGGGATGCAATGAAGATAGAACCAGGGCCACGTCCCAAGGCGAGGACACACGGTGGAGCGAGTGAGGAGGGTGGATAGGCGGTCGTTAAACGTCAATCGCTCGACCGCCGGCGGGTATGCACAGTTGCAGAGCGTCAGCGAGCGCGTCGTTTCGGGGCTGATCAGATGGAGAAGAAAGAGATAAGGTCACACACAAGCGAGAAAGAGACTGGGCTTCTATTGCCTCCCTTTCGGCAAGGCTGGATGCAAGGTATTCATATGGCGGAGGTGATGCGATAGATACAAGTACGCTACGAATGAATGTGAGTAAAAGATGAAGAAAAGTAGTGAAAAGGATGAAAAATAGTAGAGCTGGCGACAATCCCGCTTGGCAATGTAAACAAGGAGCGTTCGGTGATCGGATTTGAAGGGAAACGGGTGTGTTGTAAGTTACCAAGGGCGCAACCGCGGGCGCGAGGTCCAAGCGTAGATGGCGTTCATGCTTTGTCTGTCGGCTAGGTAGAAAAGGAAGGTCGAAGGAGTGCTTTGGCCATTGGAAAGGGGAGGCGGCGTGTTCAGCGATGTGGTATTGAGCATAATTCGACTGTCGAGGCGATGTGCGGGTTGTTGTTTTGAGGTGAGGGGAGGTGTGGTGTGCGATGGTGGCAAGGAGCTGACGTGTTGCGTTGATGCGGACGGGTTGTCATGTGGTTGAAATAGGCCGATTTCGAGGCTCATGAGGGCTGGTGGCACGATCCCATACCTTACAATTGTAACCACTGAATATCCAAAGTTTACTAAAGAACGGGACTTGGATATCTCCAGCCTACAGCCCAACAAGCTGATCTGGCCTAGGCCAAGTGGAGACGGATGAGCTCCAAGGAAGGCTTTACACTTACCCAGTATGTTTGCACAAAGCGGGTATACGGATTGCCTTGATGCAGAAATGACAGACAAGGGCCATCGGCATACAGTACTGGATGACTCGACGTAGAGGAGCAACGATAGTTCATACACAATGTGGCTTCTTCGTTTTGTTCTGTTAAATACATGTCGAGTGGGTGTTCCGGAATATGTATAACAATACAACTACCCCCTTCATCCTCACCAGTGGCACAGGTGACAGAGGTCCGGTACAAGTCGACGGGCAATTACAACAACAGTGGGGGAAAGGTGTGTGTGATTACAGTGTTGGACCCTCGTCTGCATCATGTTACTTCTTGTATCTCGGACTACAACTTGTCTTTCGTCGCTTGTAAAGTACCGAGCGCGGCTGATGGAGCGGGAGACAAGGGGGGAAGGGGAATTAGCATGTGGGATCACGGAACAAAGGCTAGTGGCACGCACCGCCAACTCCGCTTCCGTCCTTCGCAAGTCCCATTTCTGCCTGCTTCTTGAATTCTTCGCCAAGCAAAACCCGCAGTGCATCAAGCATAAGCTTCTCAAAACCCGGATAATGCTGGTACAGACTGTCACAACCGCCCCTGAAATTAGTCGCCAACCAGGACGTCGTGCACTTGCAGCTCACCTTCCATCAACACCGATAGAATATGGTCTCCCGCCTGCGTCCGATAGAGGCGCTACGCGCGCATCCTTCCTGAGGCAAGAGACGTATCCCATCTGGATGGCAACGGTAGCGACAGCACAGGCGTGCTTGAGATGTCACTGCAAAAGTATGAGTGTGTCGCCACGAAGAGTCTTGAACGAGGGGCCTGGCCACCTGGGACCCTGGAGGGAAGTAGAACGCCTATACTCAAAGCCCTGGCAAGTCGTCCATGTACGGTTTGAATATGGCGTTGGATGAACCCCCCATGCCTGCAGCCCACATCTCAGCTAGGCTTGGAAACTTGCAACGTATCTATCGGCTGCAGGGTCAACATGTAACAGGGCAAGCATACGGGAGAAGAGAGGGGGAAGGACATGCTTTTCAGGAAAAGAGTTAAGACACATGCCAGTGCTAGTGTCGGTGTCGGAGTACTTCGGGACTCCAGTCACTTTGAATAAACAAACAAACAAACAAACAAACACCGCTTGTGCGTTTTTTTTTTCAAGTTGAAGTTCAACTTGAACCGCGACGTGTGTCATGCAACATCAACTCCTCATTTCTATATTTCTGCCCCTTCCCCATACTTGTGCTCTCCGTTCCTAAAGAAATAGCCCTTGAAAACTGCCATGCCATCATTTTGGCTTGCTACCCATTGCCTCCATTGATGGCCAGTCCCCATTTCGGGTCCATGCACGGATGAGGCCACATCCCGAAACCCAACTGGTGTGTCAGTTATGTCCCTCTTCTATGCTCTGCACCTGACGGTCTCATACTCCCAAACAGATATACATCCACTTGTATCCATGCACACACAGCGTCATCCTTACCATCTCGGCAGCAAACGTTGACCTCGCCAACTTGGACTCATTAGAGCTTGCACAATTTGTTGACCCCCAAGGCCGGCTGACAATGGTATTTCACTCCACTTGATGGATGTGAGGACACATGCACTCGACATAATGGCCCGTTTGCATTTCAGTTTGTGGCCACATAGTTCAATGTCTTATGGTAACTACTTACAGCCTGTCCACTCATGCATCAGTCAGTGCAGCCATTTCGGTTCAGCCAGCCGCCCATTCAGTTCGAATTGCTTGGTACTCTGACAAATTCATACTGCAGAACCGACCCAATGCAGATTCAACAGGCTCTACTGAGTCTGCTCTTCATCAGTAAGTAATGGACTCAGCTCTGTCGTATTCTCAGACGAATAACAATGTGCCCACAGCCCATTTCATCGGTGACATTGGCCAACCTTTACACGATGAGGTGCGTACCGGCACTGGTTGTGCATGTATTCCATGGTTGAGTAGGATATGTACTAACTAATTTGTATGCTTAGGCAAAGCGCTTGGCAGAAACCAGATATCGACCAAGTGTGATGGCGCCTCCATGAACCTTTATGCGACCTGGGGTGAGTGACATAACCATTATGGATGTTCATACCTCACCCACAATGGATGGTGGTAGTCCATGTCCCGCCATTTCCTAGATACCAGATGCTCACAAAGAACATCTACGCGCTCTGGTAGCAGCCCACAGACTTATGCTTCAGCGCTTGCCACTTGCACCTGTCCTGATTCCCTTGCCCCACCTGACGCTGCGTCGTTCACAGACACTTCCCGTATGACCCACAGCTGTGTGGGACGGCCTTGTGTCATAATCCTACAAGTTTGGGTGCCCCTCAGCAGTCTGCGGTGGGTTTTTTTGTTTTGTTTTTACTAAATATCTTTGGTTTGTGTTTGCTGCCGAATTACCTCTCGCTAGCTAGTTAATGATACCACAAATACATTTGTTTTATCAAAAATTAAGAGCTGTGTGGGGGGTAAAGCAATTTGTGCTAACGAGGATAAATTATAAGTAATTACCTCTTGCTGTTTTATCAAAAAAATATCAATAATTATGAGTTGGATACTGCTAGATTATGGGGGGGTAAGCAAATCCGTGATAATAATGAATAATTGATAATTTGTGCTAAATTATCAGTAATTACCTCTCGCTAGCGCGGGAGGTTTTTCCTGATGTCGAGACGATAAGTTGTTATATACCTGTATTGTATTCTGTCGTCCAGATGACGTGATACTGGTGGATTGCCTAGAAGCGTACAGTACCATGCAACCATACTATATGATATGCTGGACTTTCATCCCCTTCTCCTCTGACCGCGTACGTCACCTGTGTTCATATTCGAATGTAACTGATTATGGATACGGCACTGCAAATGGGCGCTGTGCCTTACCATTCTGCTCGTGGAGTAGTATGATCCGAGGGGCCCACTTCTCGCCAGTATGAACCCAGCTACGATATTTGGCGGTGACAAATTTGCAAGCACGACTAGCAGTTGCTAGGCGCAGAATGCCCATGTAGATGCACGGAATTTAGTATATTCGTATGATACGTATGTGTAACGGCCTCAAGGGTTGCATCAGACACCTGTCAATGCCGAATGTATACTAGTGGTAGGGGCAGGAGAGTCACCGACCTGACCTAGGGAATGTAAAGACTCATTTTTCACACCCAACTTCCCTGTGTCCTTGCCCTGGAAAACTCGAATACGCACCATGCTTAATGCATCCATTGCCGCAATTCATCAGCATGAAACACTGTTGCAACTTAGGAAGTCTGGGG
>Ga0307510_10001325_pt1 | contig 27013 bp, 31 predicted proteins | sample 12_EM_MG_FD_207224 | JGI IMG/M metagenome (GOLD analysis project Ga0307510, IMG submission 207224) | Populus trichocarpa ectomycorrhiza microbial communities from riparian zone in the Pacific Northwest, United States - 12_EM | ecosystem: Host-associated > Plants > Roots > Unclassified | place... | reverse complement strand
CCTTACCCCATATTCGTGCTGGCTTACAGTTCGTAACCACCTTGCATGTCGCATCGTTTCTCCTCGTCTCACATTACCCCAAATTCGTGCTGACTTTGAGTTCTAAGCTGTGACGAGGCGTCCTCAACTCCACGTTGGGTCCTCCAAGTCGCAGCCCTTTTAAGTATCTGCAACCGTACACTTGAAAGGTTAGTCACATCTGAACCACGCACCAAATAAGCCCAATATAGTAAGGAAGAATACCTCACCTGTATCATAAACAGCCTCCAGGCTCCGGCTCCTCGACCGGCGTATGGCCGCACGCCAGGCGCACCGACGACTCGCCGGTGCCCCAATTCCGTGAGTAGCGTCAGGTACGCGCAAATCGTAAACACGATCGCGCCACTGCGTGTCATCATGACCGCAACATCTGGCGCTCCACTCGCCGACGTTCTCATCGCCAAGGGCCCTGGCAGCGCCACGCCCTTGGGACCGAACGTCCCTTCGGCCCATGGGAACCCTTCAAACGAGGGCGAGAGGACTTTGATTTTAAGCCGGTTGCTTACGTTCAAATACCTCGTAGCAATGGCCGAAACTTCTATCGCCCTCGTATACCACGTGTAAGCTGTGTATAAAGAGAGATTACATCTCATTTCGACGGACACGGTGGTGCGCACGTGTAGGGATAGGAGTGACAGAAAGGGGGTAAACGGTAAACGATAGACACGGTATGAACACGAGTGGCCGGACTTGTGAATTCCGTTGAGTGGAAGGGTGGCTTTGTCCTCGACGCGCCATTGCCGCGCGCTTGCATGTCGGCAATAACGAGGAGTGAAGAAAGAAGCCAGAGAGTGGGCAGGAAAGGGAAGGGATGGACCAGGGGGAAGGTGGCGATGATACTGTCCGTCCGTGATGATTCCGTGTTCTGTGTCTTCGATCGTGATCGCGAGGGTTGTCCTACCAGAGACTTTTGCAAAAAGGCATGTAAAATCGCACGCATGTGTCGGATGATGTTATGGTCGCGCTCAGCGACTAGTAGGTCAATAACACACACTAGCACGAAGGCTGCCCAACTGCCCCCATGGCGCGTGGCTACACCCTGCGTTTGTACGTTTGTCAGTTTCAGGCAACAGACTTCCCGGTATTTTATTAGGACCGGTGCAGAGATTGATAGAGCCCGTTCTGTCTGCCATCATGACGCAACATTCAATGAATTTCGGAAACAAGGGCTCAGGGACAAGGAGACTGGAGCGGAGTCGGGATAATCTAGAAGTGAACATATTTGAACCTTCAAAGAAGCCCCGTTTGAAGGCCCCTCCAAAGGCTTGAATATGTTCATCTCCATTTACCCCAGCTCTATCATAGCTGGTTACCTCCCTGACTGGGAAGTCTGAGACAAGGTGTAGAGGGCAAGTCAGGCGTGATCAAGGATGACAAAGAGGAGGACTGTTACGGTTAGAGGAACTAGGCCCTCACAAATTCCATCACAGCTGTCGTATTTGCACCAGCGGATCACAGATGCCAGCCGTGCCAGACGTACTTGCGGAGAATATGGTGACACCTGTCAGACCTCTTGTGCCTGACAAAGTCAGCAATTCAGTTTTGTTCTGATGAGGATTGGCGAGAACTGACATTTGCTGGTCACTTGAGCGTTGGCGATGGTCATGGCATTCTTGGCACAAACTTGAAACAGCATATAAGGGTGATTCAACTGGATGACTGGGACTTCTAGCAGCGTGACACTACCTGAGAAAGATTCAATAGCACGACGTCAATGGCCGATTCAGGAAGTGAGTACTTCCTCGTCCTCCTTACCATGGTGGTATCGTTGGACTGACTCATCCCCCCTCCCTTAACAAAGAGACCAAGGTCACTCTGCGTATCGAGGGGAAAAGCAGGACGATTTATGACGGCCCCGTCTTTACTTGCGGCCATAGGGTGACCATGCCATCCGGAGGAACTCATCACTGCGACGGAACCAACAACGACTTCAACCCCTGTACGGGGCCGACATGCACGACGGCACTAGACGATGGTAATAAAATCGCCAACTTCGGCTTCGATGGGTAAGTGATTGGGCATTTCGCAGAAGAAAAAAAAAGGAAACAAACCTTCTAATTTCACGAATGCCACAGGACTTACGACGAGTCGAAAGATGACTTCGACATCACGTCCATCGGTGGGGAGTCGTCCACGGGCAGGTATTTCTGGGCGAAATGCATCAACTTCGTACCCAACAACCTGCCCGGGTGCCAGGAACTCGTATGGGAAGGCGACGAGGTCCTGTTCGCATACGCCACTACAAATGTGACGCGGCATTATTTGAAGCTTAAAGGTCCTAAAATCGCCGTATTGATGACACCGGTCGTCTTGGAGGTGACGGATGGGGGGACAGATACGCCCATGAAGGGTGCGGTTGTAAATGGGCGGCGTACGGATGACCTAGGGCGGGTGACCATTACGTTCACGCGCGTGGGAACCCAGAAGCTCAAGGCTGAGAGGCAACCAGATTCGATTCGTTCAAATGAACTCGTCATCCAAGTCATCGTAGGCCCCAAGCTCTAATACTCCTTCCCCGTCCCCGCATTGGATTTGCGAGTTTATTTAAAACGTTACGCGTTATGTATGCGCTCGTCATGACTCGATTATTACAGATGCATTTTCCCCTTCCATCTCGAGTGGTTGCCAACTTTGTGCTTCTGCGTTGACGACTCTTGGGCCAACCCTCGCAGCTCATCGAGATTTGAATTTCTCTCTTCAAATTCCTGTCCGACCTCCGAGTCTCGAAATAGGCAACTAGCCTTATTCTCTCCGCCACCCCACCGCATCACACAGCTACTGATCAACAATCTCTCACGTGGGCCACGAGCATAGCCCACTTCTAAACCCTTACCTGTGCCCATCTATTTCGGGCACTCACCTAGCGCCTGTCCGAATGCATCTCATAATAAAGCGGTGAGGCACTAACGGGGCCGGTGGGTCAATTTTCATCGCCGTGTAACCACTGTCTCGCTGTCACTTCCTCACAGCGGACCAACTCTCCTTCTTAACACCGTCTTTCTTCTTCCTAGCTTGTGGTACGGTATGGATGACCAGTCCGGGTCCATTCATTTTCGGGCTCTTTTCGAGTCCGCTTTACAAGCGTACGAGGCGAAGACGGGCATAACATTACCCGAACATCCGCTCACCCTGCTGCTCCGGAGTTGCGACTCCATCGAATCGATCACTACCTTTCTACAAGACCAAATACGAGGGTCCAGTGATTTCCAAGGAAACGATAAAGTCATAAATCTAGTCAAGAGTACAACATCAATCCTTTCCACCCTCTCCACCACACCTGCCTTTGACTGGGCTGTCGGCCTGGTATGCCCGAAGGCGCTAATGACACGTTTCACATCTCTGACGGTCTTGTTACAGACATTCTCGCCCGAGGATGCACTACACGCTGGTCTTGCTATCTTGTTTGCTGTACGTGCCTTCTTTAGTTACTATATGCGTATCCTTGTGACATTCCTGTGTATTAGGCGGCCAATGACACAGAAACCAGCTGCGATGCGCTTATCGACTTGCTCGAGTCGATCGAACATTCTCTGAGGTGGATCGAAATATGTGCCCAGATCCCTCACACGCCTATCTTGGGCGAGGTGGTGGTCGAGGTAGTCGTGGAATTACTCTCCACACTCGCACTGGCGACCAAAGAACTTGAGCAGGGACCATCGAGTGAGTGGGTTATCATCGATGAGGCATGTTACTCAATAGAACACAGCGGGGCTTTTGAAGAAACGTCTTGAAGAGAGGGGTGTTGAGGCCACAAGCCAAGGACCAGACCGACTCACACAAGCTGAGGCTCGGACGGCCGCACTGGAGGTTCTCAAACCTGTCCACGGTCTCGTCCAGGATATGAATGCAATCACCGACGGTAAGAAAATGTACACAGTTTGTCAGCCTCCTGTTGAGCATCATTCTCTTTAGACAGCAAGCCATTTGTCGATGGTGTCTTGGAAGGTCTCGGTACGTTTCGTTTGCGACCCCAGGCTACTTCCATCTCTGACAGTCCGATAGATTGGCCCGCAGATGACATATTTCAGAGAGATTCTCGAAGAAATTCGCTCTCTCTTCCCAACCCATGGGAAAATTACGAGGTTACCCCCGAAGCGCATCATGAAGGGTCCTCAGTGAGGTTCATGGAAGCCGACGTGGAAGCCGAGGTCAACGATGGGTCGACTCCGTTGAACGAGGCGATCTCGGGAAAGTATCATATGGACCTTCCACCCATGCTTGTCGAGTACAGCGCGAACGCAACGACCAAGGACAAGGACTTGCCACCCCCGCCGTATTTTGCGGAGGACGAAGAAAGTGTGGCGGTGGCGGATTTCTCACGCTTTTCCGCTAAGCATGGGTCGGGCGTAGCGGCCCGGAACGAGGACGGGTGGACGCAGTTGCATTGGGCCGTGTGGACGCGAAGTGTGGATCTCGCACGCTCACTCGTCAAGGACGGCGCGGACACGACGGCCAAAAGCAAAGACGGGTCGACTCCCTTGCATTTTGCGGTGCGGGCGAAAGATATGGACCTCACACGCTTTCTCGTCGAGCACAGTGCAGACCCAGCAGCCCAGGACGAGGACGGCTGGAGTCCGCTACATTGGGCGGTGCGGGCGCGAAGAATTGATCTGGCACGCTTACTCCTCAAACATGGCGCAGACGCAGCCGCCAGGACAAGCCGTGGTTGGACCCCGTTGCATTTAGCCGTGTGGAGGGGAAGAGACGATATCGCACGCCTGCTCATTGAGTACGGCGCAGACACAACGGCCAGGTACGAGGACGGGTCGACTCCGTTACATTTGGCGGTGTCGGCAGGAAGAGTGGATCTCGCACGCTTGCTCATTGAGCATGGCGCGTACGCGGTTGTCAAGGACAATGATGGTCCGCCCATGCTGCGTGAGGCCGTGTGGGCACAAAACGTGGATCTCGCTCGCTTGCTCGTCGAGTACGGCGCGGACGCGACTGTGCCGGAAAGGGACCAGTCGACTTCGTTGCATGTGGCGGTGCGGAGGGGAAGTGTGGGCCTCACGCGCTTGCTCATGGAGTACGGCGCAGACGCGACAAAACAGGACAAGGACGGGGTGACCCCGTTGCATTTGGCAGCGCGGAAGGGACGCGTGGATCTCGCACGCTTGCTCGTCGATCACGGCGCAGATATCATGGCCAAAGACAAGGACGGGTCAATTCCACTGCATTTGGTGGCTGCGCAGGAATCCGGTGGGGCGGATCTTGCGCGTTTCCTTGTAGAGCAGGGCGTCGACGCGACAGCCCAGGACAATCATGGGCGTACCCCGTTGTATCTTGCATCGGGGGCGGGAAGGAAGGATCTCGCAGGTTTCCTTGTCGAGCATGGTGCCCAACACAACCACGGTCGACTCCGTCGCACCATGTATTACCTTCTGGGAATGTAACGATCGACCGCTTCGTCGCCGAGCATGACGCGAACTTAGCAACCTGGACGATGGTTCAAATCTGGCGACCCACAATGGGGTTTGAGTAAGATGATATCATTCTATTGTACAGGGACTAGTGACTGTGGAGTTATACTACTGACTTGTAATACGGACAGCACTCTTTGTATTTAAGGTTCTCTTTGGGGCATTCCTGGGTCTATCACTTATGGTGTACTGTACAGTATCTACTACGTGTTGCAGGTACGGACTATCACGATTATGTTACCCTATTACAGTTTCTCCAGATAGACTGCAAGAATTGATCATACTAAACGACATTTATCGGTAAGGGAGGTGAGCACGGTACGTGGCTAGACACGCGAATTTCATCGAGTGGTGGCTAGCTTTGCCTTCAAACCGCCAGAAGCCTGAGCTCGCATATCAGAAACGAGGAAAAAAGAGTGGGGAGCTGAAGAGAACTTGAAGGAGTCCGTATGTCATCATGCGGTCACACGGTCATATGACGGAGTTGCTACCAAAAGGCCTGCCATACAATGATATGCCGGACTGACATCCCCTTCTCTTCTGCATCACCCATGTTCGTATTCGAATGTAACCGATTACGGATACAGCATGCAAAAGGGCGCTCTGCCTGTACCATTCTGCCAGTGGGTGCTCGTAGAGTAATATGATCGCCACGCACTGACCCACGACTCGTGTTCCGCGGTGACAAACTTGTAAGCGCGACAAGTAATTACTAGGCGCAGAAATGCCAAAATAGATATGCGGAATTTTGTATATTCGTAACTTGAAGATACGTATGTGTAACAACCTCAAGGGGTGCATCAGAGTTCAGACGCCTGTCAACCACTATTAATGCCGAATGTATGTAGCAGGCGCAGAAGAATTACCGACCTCGGGAATGTAATGATCCATCTTTCACACCTAACTTTCCGTGCGTCCTTGTCGTGGTATGGCACGCGCGAGGGCACACAAACTGAGGGAGCCGCTTCAGTGACTACAATGTATAAAAGAAAGGTGGCACCATGACATCGGTAAATCTAGGGAATGCGAAGGGAAACGGGGGTACACAACGGATGCACCGTATGTCGTTATGGTAAAGTCAAGGTAGCAATCCGAGTCGTATGTACTAAATCTAACCTTCCGGGGCGACACATCATCATCTTCGTTCCCAACCGGAACCTCCACCGCCCCCTCTTGTCACTGGCGAAGCATAAATATCTTCCCCAAGCTACCCTGTTCACTGGGGCTCTTGGGATGCAATGCTTCTTACACCCTGACATTACAATCTCCATCCACCCCCTAGCTGTGACACTTAATAGAAAGCCCACATGTGCTGACCCTTGCATTTTCTCATGCAATTGGCTGGGCCCTTGCGGAAAAGACTTCAATCTTGCTGAACTGCAAGCTGAGGCACAAACTCACCACATCCCCGACGCCCTCCCAAAGCCCCTCCTAAAAACCCTCCCCTTCAGATTGTGGAAAGCTGACCAGGACGACTGCGTGGATCCGCCCCGTTGTAAATGGACGGGCGGCATAATCCCGGTCCCTGACTCTTCTCTCCCCTCTGACCTTGTCATAGGGTCTCTTTCCCTTGGACAACGCCGCGCAATGTGCGCCGCTCTCCAAGTCTTCTTCCAACATTGTTTTTGTGGCGCGTACTCACAACGCATGTGCCCCACATCTGGCGACACCATCACCTGCCCATGCACATACTCCCAAACCCCCATCCCGATGACCGAACTGGACCGCAACGGAAACCCTTGGCCAAAAGCCAAGGCAACCCAAGACTGGTCCAGGGGGTGATTGTCCGTCGCACGGCCATATGCCACACCTCGTTCACTCGTTTCCATCGCTAACCGGGGTGCCGGATTTGAAGCTCTCATGGCGGAACAACACGCCAACCCACGCCTTACCCCCTCCCGATCCCCATCTCCTGCACGAGGTAGCGCACACCTCCCAGCGGCCCGCTACGGCGGCCCACAACGCGCTCTGCGTCGCACAGCTCACCCTTGTCCCCAGTGAGATGCCCATGTTCTTCACTCTGCTCTGCACATCTTATCGGACTGCCCGCTCGTCTCAATTTTTCGCTCACATATACTTAAGGACTTCTCCTTTCATTACTTATTTTGGACTGTGAAAGGTGCCAAGGCACTTGCCACTTTTCTTGTACATAGCAACTCTCTTCTCCACCCGTTACCCCCTTGCCTGGACCCCCCTTGATTCCCTTCTCGGCTGGCTTGAGGCCTGAAGCACTATGTGCTTTCTGTTTTACTTATACCCGTTACGCTCGACAGTCTGTTATATACTCCCTGGGTTTCTTATGTAGTGTTCTTGTAGCACCGTGATGTCTTGTTGTGTAAACAGTGGACAATAAACTTCGAATTCAAAAAAAAAAAAAAAAAAAAAAAAATCTAACCTTCCGGACATGGAGCATAAGGAAATAAGGTCGGAGTCCAGCCACTGCTTCCGCAACAAACGCCACAGCATTTACGATATTGGAAATTGAAATTGAAGAGTGATTGAAGCCATGTTGAAGACCGTCATCGTCACTAAGGATACTGCAAGCCAAGCCATCATATGATTTGCCTCTTCTGGGTCGCTTGATTCGGGGAAATTTGATGACCCGCGGTTTCAATTTGGCCTTCCTCGCGGTCCGCTGGCATCATCGCAGGCTCGGAAACCGGTTTCCTCACCACACGTACAGTCAGGTCTCTCCAACCACTGTTTGGGCGTCTTATGCGCCCGCTCATAAATATGGGAGGATGTGACTGGCCTACCTTCTTTTCTTTTCACGGACCCTCTCAACATTCCCCCGGGGCCTCCCTTCGCAAGATCGAGATCGGGGCCAGTATATCTGCGCGCGTCCCTCCTTTCTATACCCGCTTTCTACTACGACAGGGATGTCGGCACCCAATGATGGCGTCTGGGTCAATGGGACTGTCTGTAACGCGCAACAGTATAACCAATCCCTTTCCTCTCGGGACAACCCCAATCCCACGATTTCATGTCTAACACATGGACAAACTATCGGCTTGGCTGTGAGCACTCAGCCTTTGTCTGTCTATGCTTGAACTTACAGTATCTCGCGTATAGTTGACAGCCGAAGCGTCGCTCCTAAGTTTCTTTTCTGTGATCGCTTTATGTATTTATATTTGTGTGAGCCCACCTCCCCTTCGCGTGTCTGTCCGGTTGACCAGATGTTGCATAGTGGAACGTACGATGGTACAGGAAGAATGCTCGAGGAAGTAAATGGAAGTTGTTCCAAGGGCCTACTGACATCTACATGGTCTGTCTAATAATTTCCTACTTGGTCTTCTTCACCTGACACGTTATTTTGGATGACAGGCCTCCCTTCTCGCATTCGACGTTGTGCAGGCTATGGCTGGCATCTTTAATGTCCGGTGGGCTCACAATGGAATCATCACGACTGGTCCATATTGCACAGCGCAAGGCGTCATCCAACAATTTGGTGGACTTGGAACTGCCCTTATCACCTTGGTTTGTCTCTTTCTTCCCTTTTTCCTACGCGCAACTGATGCCATGTCTTACTAGATTCTCGCCATTCACACATTCGTGGCAGCTCTGTGGCGTGTAGGATTGGAAGCTCGCGGCTTTGCTCTTTGCCTGGTTGTCCTCGTAACCATTTTTATCGCGCTCTGGGTTGGAATTGGCGCTGGCATTCACAAGCATTATGAAATCCCTACACCTGTGCGTCATCTCTTCTCTTTCGTATTCTCAGGCTGTTCCCACAAGCCATCATCAACATAGTATTGGTGCTGGATCAGCCCCTCATTTCCGGGCGAACGCCTAGCCGGTGAATATATCTGGCTGTGGTTGGGATTATTTGCTTCGGTGATACTCTACATCCTATTGTACTATTGGACGGAGGGTCATTTTGACGTCGATGAGAAGTGGTACAAGTTCCGCGTTTCTAACCTCAAACTACGAGTGGAATACTCAGAGGCGTGCGGCACTGGGGATGCTTCTGTAAGTCATTCCCCTTCAGTTGCAAACCCCCGCTCATGGTCATACAGTTACCCCCTCGCATATTCCTTTGTAGTCCTGCCTATCTCCGTCGCACGGTGGTCGCACTTCACTGGCAGACACGTCCCATCGGCGGCAACGTTTTTCGCTTTCTCGATGTACAATCTCTCAGGCGCCATCAATGTCTTCCTTCTCCTGACCGCCAGACCCCAACTTCTCCTCTTGATCCGCCCCGACAAGGACGAGCTTGGCGAGCCCGAAATAGTACTTGCCCTTCAAAATTCTCAACGCACCGGTGATGCTATTCTCCCGAAAACGGCAAATTACCAACACAGTCCAATGCCGACTACGACTGCGCTTGTAGATTGCTCTGGAGACAGCGCGGCAGTATCACGTGTCAGCTCTAGACGAATATCAGTCGACGTTTAATCACGGGGGAACAGTTACTGTATTTATAGTGGCTGCTACATATGGTAACGTTTTGAGCACTTATATACTAATTTGTCAAGTTGTCGTCACAACGACATGGTGTACGTCCCAAAGGGTAGATTAGGGTATAGACACGTGCTCGGAAGTACTCGATCACAGCGCGCCATGCCGCTCAGAGCTCATGGTTCGATTTGTTTCCCAGATGACGGACTCGTGATAACGCCACCGGTGACCGTCGTCTTCGGTTGAGTGGAATTCACCACGGGACAAGAAGTGGGGCTACTAGTACAAAGGTGGCTCGCGGTGGAAGTTCTCGAAATTGTTCAGTCTCGCCCAGAATGTGAATGCGGTCATCGACAGTGGCAAATATACTCAGCTTGTCACCGGCCTTCCGCTTTCGTCGAGCATGGTTCTTTCTAGGTAACAAGTCATCTGTCGATGGTGTCCGGGAAGCACAAGGTACAGTTTTGTTTGCGACACCGCTCTAGTTCCCTGTCTGGCTGGATATTAGAAATCCTGCATAAAACGGCAAGCGAAAAGAACAAGTCGAAACGTTGGTCACTTTCTAACGTTTCCATGGCTGACGGGATGCACTGAGATTGCCACAGGTGGCGAATCGCACAGAGACATTCAAAGTTGGCCCTCTCCTCCTGGTCCATGGAAAAATCACGACATCGCCTGCGAATCACACCATGAAGGGACCACGTGGTTCATTGAAGGTGAAATGAAAGCCAAGCACGATGATGGGTCGATTCTGTTGCACGAGGCTGCGTGGGAGGATTATAAGGGTTTTGCTTACTTGCTTGTCGAGCACGACACGGACGCGATGGCTAAGAATGAGGATGGGTCGCCTCCGTTGTATTCTGCAGTGCAGGCGCCTGCGAAAAGTGTGGAGCACATTCTCGTCAAGAACTGTGTGGGCGCGGCAGCACAGGACGAGGATTAGTGGACTCCGTTGCATTGGGCGGCGCGGTTGCGAAGTGTGGATCTCGTACGCTTACTGGTCGGGCACGGTGCGGATACGATGGTCAAGGACAAGCATGGGTTCACTATGTTGCATCGGGCGTCGCGAATGGGGAGCATCTGTATCGCACGCTCCCTCCTTGAGCATGCCGCAGACTCGGTTGTGAAAGCCAAGAACGACGATGGGTCGACTCGGATCCCGTTGCACGGGGCGGCGTAGAAGGATTGTGTGGATCTTTCAAGCTCGTCAAGTGCGGGGCGAACGCGACCGCCAATAGCAAGGACAGGACGACCCCGTTGCACTTTTCTGTGGGGGTGAAGAGCATGGAGCTCCGTCGGGAGCTTTCTCATCGAGCATGCCAGTGGCGCCGCGGCAGAGCGGCGGCCCGGGATGGACCCCGTTTGGCGGAGCGCGTGCGAAGAATTGATCTTGCACGCTTGCTCCTCGAACATAACGCAGACGATTGGACTCCATTGCACCTAGGGTGGAAGGGAAGAGAAGACTAAGTTTATTGGGTAGTACGGTGCAGGACAAGGATGTCGTGACTCCGTTGCAATTGGTAGCTGCGCAGCCTGAGGAATCCGGCGGCCGGGGGCAGATCTCGCGCGTTTCCTTCAGTTGTAGAGCACGGCGTCGACGCGACAGTCTAGGACAATCTTGGACGTACCCCGTTGTATTTTGCATCGGGGGTAGGAAGGAAGGATCTCGCAAGTTTCATTGTCGAGCATGGTGCCCAACACAACCACAGTTGATTCCGTCGCACCCTGCATTCTCTTCTGGGGAATGGGGATGTGGCGATCGATTGCTTCATCATCGAGCATGACGCGAACGTAGCAATACGATGTTCCAAATCTGGCGACCCACATCGAGGTATGAGTAGGACGGTGTTATTCTATTGTACTGGTGACTGTGGAGTTATACTACTGACTTGCAATATGTGTATTTAAGGTTCTCTTGGGGGCAAACCTGGGACTATTACTTATGGTGTACTGTACAGTATCTACTACGTGTTGCAGGTGCGGGCTATCATGGTTATGTTACCCTATTACAGTTTCTCCAAACAGACTCCAAGAATTGGACATACTCGACCGACGACATTTATCGGTAAGGGAGGTGAGCGCGGTACGTGGCTAGACGTGCGAATTCGGGGGCTCCTTGAACCGCGACCGCCACCAGGCGCGATTTTCCCACGGTTAAAACCGGGGCAAGGAGAGGCGCAAGCCACATGTACAAATGCCCCCCCGTGAAACTCAGAGAACAAACGTATACATAAAACCATCAGTAACCAAATGTAAAACCTGTAAAGATGAACCAGAGCTCCAGAAACAGAGACTACCAACCCATGCCACCAGCATGAACAGAAAGACGAAGAACATAACCAACAAACCACAGACCCACACCAGAGGAGGAGCTGGTCACACAGCTAAGAACACACAGCGGTGAAACAGACAACTCAAACAATAAAATGAACAACTAAATTGAGCCTGACGATCTCAGGCAGTGTGCTAAGACAAGGCATGACCGTCACACAGATGCAAACCAAACAACCGCACAAACAACCGGCACCCCTGACGGCAAACTATAATATAAACCAGACAAACCAGTCACGACACGCCTGCCCAACTTCACTACTGACACAATGAACCTGCCCACCGAACCCCCCTCCGAAGAAGCCCAAAGGACCAAAAGACGCAGAACCAGTAAGACCCCCCTCCCATCGCTCCCAACACGTCAACCCAACCTAACACCCTCCCAGAAACACCGCATGACGAAGACACAGACTCCCTTGTAGACGAGTACGGTGTCACTCCCCCCGCACAAAACACAACCCACACCTCTGCTCGCAACATTAACAAAACCATCAGCACTCCCTCCCTGTCCATACCAAAAATTGCTGAAGAACTATCCCCTCCCCCCCAGTCTCCCCGTCCCCAACCCCAACCATGAGGACCAGGTCGAGCACCTCCAAAGTAAACCGCATGCTGGACATACACAGGAATGCCCCACCCATCACCCCCCCTGCGATTGGGATGGAACTGAGCAAAACACCCTTGACAATGCCCGCCACCAACGCCCCACACGAAGGGCATGAAAAACCCAGCCACACAGTGCCAGGACCCCCCTCCACAAGACCAACAAACAACCGGCTGCCGCAATTCAACCAAGTAAGGGAGGTAGCCAACTTGCAACGCCAGAACGAAGCCAACTGCGCCGAGCAAAGAGATCCCCTCGACAAGTACTCCAAGGGTATCATCAAACCAATACACAACGCATACCCTGGCTCCATATATGCCCGCATCAAAGAAGATGTCATAGAGGAATGGAGGACGATGGAAGGGGAAACCCTCCTAGCAATACCCTTTGGAAGCGACACAGAAACTGCAGAACTGCACAACGAAACCGGAGACCGCATCTTCAATGTGGTGGGCGAAATAACCAAATCAAAAACCTGTGGTGTGGCTATGCCAGTTAAGAAAGAGGACCTCCTTGCATTCGAAGCCCAACAGCGTCAACAAGGTGCAGGACAGAAATGGAAAAGAACTGAAGAACGACTACCCGGCACTTTCCTCATCCACAGTCTCAGCCCAATCCACTACCAAATCCTCACCCAACAGACTGTATGGGCCTCACAAAATATAACATTCAGAATCATCCCACCCGAAATGAGTTGCCCAGCATTCCTATTCGCCATCAAAGGCCTCCACACAAACAGCGCGAATGTTGTCAAAGACTGTGTATGTGAAATGTGGAACAACAAGGTAACAACCCAATTCATCCAAGATGGTATCACCAAGATGGAAGAAACGGAACGCCCCAACGCCATCCATGCATTCCAAGCATTCAAAGATTCCATGTGGGTCGAAGCCTTAGAAACCAAAAGCCAAGGAGGCCTACAAAAGCCAACCTTCAACGTCTTCGCAAATGGCGAATTCATCAATAACACCAACACCTGGTCGAATATACGATCTCACTTGGCAGGAAGAAGCTACCACAGCAGTAAATTCGGACATGGACAAAACTTGACCGCACCGAACCACTGCGGACTCTGTCACAGAGTGGACCATCTGCGAGGAATGTGCCCCTTCCCCGACCTCGATGGCTGGAAGGGACTCAACGAAACGGACATGTTCCCGCAGAGAACGGGCAGGTACCCACGTAATTCAGGGTGCTTCCCCCTTGGCGGACAATACTAAAAACATGATAAATGTCCCCCGAAATACCTAGAATGTACATAGCCGAGCTCCCCACTCAATCGTCGTTAAATAAATAGAACACTGTGAACGTGAAACTCCCCCTGACACCGACCGTGCATACTACATGCCAGAGAGCGCCCCAAACCCAGTGAACCCAACAAGGGCACATGCCCAAGTCGGAACACATGACAGCACCCAACGTGCCCTGAGAACCCAGCTAGAACATGCATATCCTATACCAAGGATCAGGCCCATGAACCAGGGCGACCAATGAACAAATGAGCACCCAAATAAGGCCAGACTAAGGGCCAATATACATATCACGTCACAAAACGTGAATGGAGCAACCGCTCCCTCAGAAAACATGAACTACAAAGCCAAATGGAGAACCATTAGCGACACGATGCGCACCGAGAAAATTGCGGTACTTGCAATCCAAGAATCTCACCTTGATGAGGGCTTGACAGAGCTCCTTGGAAAGAGCTTTGAAAAAAACCTGAAAATACTAAACTCCGCCCACCCTGACAACCCTCGAGCATCGGCAGGAGTAGGTTTCGTAATCAACAGACAACTGATCAACCCAGACAAGATAGAAATACACAAACTGATCCCAGGAAGAGCGGCCATACTAAAAATAAGATGGCTGAAAACATGCGTCGCGACGATACTAAACGTCTACGCACCAAATGAGAGGAACAAGCACGCCAGCTTCTGGGCAAAAGTACTAATGGAAAGGCGGTCCAAAGGCCTCCCAATACCAGATTTCACCCTAGGGGACTTCAACGTAACAGAAGACGCCATTGACAGGAGACCGCCTAAACTCGATGACAAAACCGCAATAGCCACCCTGAGAGAGGTCCGACAAGAATGGAACATAAGAGACACGTGGCGCTGGGCCAACCCAACAGAAAACACATTCACTTACAGAGCACAGACACATAGTAAACGAATCCAGGCAAGACTGGACTGAATATATATCTCCAAAAAAGCCGAACCATTCACCTTTGACTGGGAAATCAAAGAAACATCAATACTGACGGACCACGCAATGGTCTCCGTAAGATACGCTCCCAAAGAAGCACCATACATCGGCAAAGGACGATGGACGTTACCATTGTCCCTAATCCATAACGAGAAGCTGGTAGAGAGAATCGCGATACGAGGCACCGAACTCTTGACTGACATAACGAGAGACTGATTTGAACGAACCGACTGATGGACCACGAATATCCAAACACACTGGGAATCCTACAAAAACGACATCCATAAGATAGCGAAGAACATAGCAAAAGAATGCTACCATAAGATCACATCCTGGATTAAAGCGATTGAGAGAGACCTAAAAAATACAAACAACGACCCAGAAATCAGAACAAATAAGGAGAAACAAAGACACGAAGCATACCTCGCAAGCCAACTCAAACAACTCAAGAAGAAGGAAGCAAAAGATAAAAAGGATCTCATGAATGCGAAGCTAGCCAACCACAGTGAACGACTTGGGGGAATGTGGTCAGTGCTTGGCAAAGAAAAAAGACCAAGGAATCCAATACATAGACTGAAGATCCCCAATACCAACCCCCCACAGTATGAACGCCACTCGAAGAGGATGGCAGAAATCGCCCGCAACCACCACGAGTCCCTCCAGGATGAAGACCTTGACCCAGACATGAACACCGAGGAATACAACGCAGAGCTCCACAAATTCCTGAACGAAATCCCCAAGAATCAACGTCTAGAGGAACCAGAACGAACAACAATGTGCTGGAAAGTAACAGAAGAACAAGTAAGCCAAGCACTACAATGCACAAAAGATGGCACAGCGACTGGCCTAGACGGCTGCCCATACGAACTCTGGAAAACGCTGGAAAAACGACACAACAAAATGAGAAACAAAAACGCACCAAGTTTCGACATAATCAAAGCACTAACATACCTGTTCCGGGACATACAAGAACACGGGGTCGATGAAAGAACAACCTTCACAACCGGATGGATGTGTCCGCTCTTCAAGAAAAAGGACCCAACGGAGATATCCAACTACAGGCCAATTACCCTATTAAACACAGTCTATAAGCTCTTCACCAAGGTCCTAGTGATACAACTACTTGAGCACATTAGCCACCTAATACACCCAGACCAAGCTGGTTTCATACCAGGCTGATCAATCTTCAACCATATACGCCTAGCAAAGGCGATCCTAAGCTACACAGAGATATCTGAAGAAAATGGAGCCATAGTTGCGTTAGATCAGGAGAAAGCATACGATAAAATAAGACACGATTACCTATGGAAAACCCTAGAAGCTTTCCACCTCCCCCAACCCTTTATATGAACAGTCCAGGCCCTATATCAAAACGCGCACACCAAGGTTGCGATAAATGGAGTCTTCAGCGAAATGTTCAAAGTCCAACGCGGAGTCCGCCAGGGAGACCCGCTCTCCTGCCCGCTATTCGACCTAGCTATTGAACCGTTAGCATGTAGCATACATGCCAACCCCAACATCAAAGGGATTGTAATACCAGGCATCGAAAACGCAATCAAAATCACGTTGTTCGCAGATGACACCAACCTATTCCTGAACAAGGACGACTGGCTGGACTATGTACAAAAGATCCTAGATAGTTGGTGCAAAGTTTCAGGCGCGAGATTCAACAAAGAAAAAACTGAAATCATACCAATAGGAAAGAAAACCCACAGGAACTCCGTTGCAGACACCAGGAAGATCAACCCACAAGACAACGACCCTCTCCCCCCGAACATCAGAATAGCCCGCGATGGGGAAGCTGTGAGAATACTAGGCGCATGGATTGGCAACGAAACGAATGACCAGACCCCTTGGGAACTGATACTAGATATCATTAAGAAGAAGATGAACTTGTGGGAAAGGGCACACCTCACCCTCAATGGAAAACGAATCATCATCCAGGCAATCATAGGAGGCCACACACAGTTTATGACCAAAGCACAAGGAATGCCCCCACACATCGAAAAAGCCCTAATGGATGTCATAAGAAAATTCATTTGGGAACAAGGGACCAAGCCCAGAATAGCAATGGATACGCTCCGTCGACCCATCCCAGAAGGAGGACTAAAGATCCTGGACATCAAAGCTAGAAACGAAGTGGTTGAGATGATATGGCTGAAGGTGTACCTGAACTTCTCCCCATCCCGCCAAAAATGGGCAATGATTACGGATCACATCATTCTCGCGGCCGCACCCCCCCACTCTGTCGAAAAAGCAAGGGATAACCCCTTCCTCCAGACCTGGAAGGCACCGCTCAGAGGCTGAAGAGCACAAGGGCTAAACGACAATATTAAATGCATGCTAAAAACAGCAAGAAAATACAAAGTCAATTTTGCAGCGATAAGGATGACACCCCACCTCTTAGCATAGCTACCAGCTTGGTATCACCTCTCCGCCGAACATAAGCCGCTAAACAACTCAAGAGCAAAGTGCCTCCTACAAAAGCATAACGTCACTAAAGTAGCAGACCTAGTCAGAATGTCAATGCGCCTCCGTCACCCCACACAACACCCGACGCACTGTAAGAACAGGAACTGTTTGTGCCAAGAATGCACGAACGACAGGACAACAGGTTGCGAAAACCCACATAAATGCGCCGCAGAGGCCCTCACCAGGTTGAATCTAATCCCCCCAAAACACAACCCAACGAAACAGGACCCACCGGATGGAATGTCCCTAACCAGAACATGGAAATTGAAGAACAAAAAAGCAAGACAAGAAAACAGCGAACTAATCTTCGACCCAACAATCACCTGCAAAGAAAGTCTAGTGGAATGCTTCCGGATTTTCACGAACCCAGATAGCTATTCCACCCACATGACAAGACAGTATAAACACTGGGGACTGACACCAAGATGCGGAGAAATCACTGTATACATGGACGGCGCCTGCATGAAAAACGGGAAGAAAAATGCCCGATGTGGAAGCGGTATCTGGTTCGACCACGAGGACCCCAGAAACAAAGCAGTACGAATCCCCAGAGGTACCCAGTCAAATCAAGTGGGCGAAATAGCCGCAATCATAATAGCACTAGAAACGGTACCCCCCTACCAGCCGATCAAAATCCTCACAGACTCCATGTATGTGATTGAGGGACTTACCACATACCTAGAAACCTGGGAAAACGATGGATGGATTGGGATACAAAACGCCAACCTATTCAAGAAAGCAGCGCACCTAATGAGGCACAGGTCAGCAAGAACCACCATGAAGTGGGTGAAAGGTCATGACGGAATCCAAGGAAATGAAGGCAGCGATGCACTAGCGAAACAGGGGGCAAACAAACGAACACCAGACCTCCTGAACCTAGAAATCCCCATAGACTTTGACATCCAAGGAGTGAAACTCTCCACCTTAACACAGGCAACTGCATACAAAGGAATCCTAGAACAGAAAAAATCAGAACCACGCAAAACCTCCAAGAAGAACCTGAATCTTACCCACATAGCAATAAAAAGAGTCACCAGTGAATCAGAAACCAATGCCGCAATATGGCTAAACACGTGGAAAAGTACGATCAGACCGATAATTCAGCAATTCCCCTATAAGACGATGCACAGGACCCACCTAATCGGAAAATATTGGAGGAACATAAATGGATACAAAGAACAAGAACAATGCGCGACCTGCAACGAAACAGAATCAATGAACCACATAATGACACACTGCAGAGAAAACAACACACATCTAATATGGAACCTAGCAAAGAACTTCTGGCCACACAGGAACATCCCATGGCCCGACATTGACATAGGAACGATCCTCGGATGCGGATGCATCAACATGCGCCCAGAAAGACCTAGGAGACACAATCAGCAATGACAAGAAAAAAGGATTACCCACCGAGGCCCAACCTGACTCTTCCAAATCCTCCTGTCGGAATCGGCGTACCTAATATGGGTCCTAAGATGTGAAAGGGTCATACAAGAAAAAGTACTCACCAAAAGAGAGATCAGCGCAAGATGGACCCACGCAATCAACGAACGCCTCACCATCGATAAGGTATCCACATCGAAAATCATACAAAACAAGAAATTCACGAAACTAGTAAAGGACACTTGGGACCCAGCCTTGAGGAACACACAGGAAATACAGGCAAACCAGCCATAAGTGAGTGAGGTTTTAGTGGGTAGGATTGCATGACAGGCCTTCCCAATGGGCGGGTCCACATCATGTTTTGGGTCCCACACTACCCCTAACCCAGGGGTGTGCGTAAACGCATTTTCCCTCACACCCGGACCTCGGCCCAGCTATAGCGAGATAGGCAGGGCTGGTCTATCCTCCCACTGCCTATCACTTATTACAGGAGATCTATTGAGTGTTTACAAGATAGATTACACCGTAATAAAACACTTTCAAAAAAAATAAAATAAAATAAAAAAATAGACGTGCGAATTCCATCGAGTGGTGGCTAGCTTTGTCTTCGAGAAGCCAGGACGCCAGGAGCCTGAGCTCGCATGTCAGAAAGGAATGATGGAAATAAGTTACAGTAGATGCCAGTCAGTTGCCAGTCGTCCGTCTATGCCATCATGGGTTCACACGGTCATATGACGGTGTCCCAGCTACGTCGTCGTGTTTTTGGGCCCTTTGACTTGTGTCTATGCGTCCTTATACAATGATCTCTCTCCTCCCCCAGGCCGCTGTCTGACCTCAAACAGGTAACTACAGTGGCATTCTTTCTCAACTACTACCGTAGTATCTCACGTGTTGCCCCTGATAGCCGGAATCTCCATCCCTCGCGGCATGATAACGACAGCACTGTTCATCAATCTCCAACCCAACTTGTGCCAGGCTATTTACTTTTAACTCGTGTCTGTGCACAAATATGGTTCATAATATATCGTAGGGTCAGGTGGTGCACAGCCCTTCACCAAAATCTTCTACCACACCATACCACTGTCTTGCTGTCATTTCCTCACAGCAATAAAATCCCCATTCAAAAGCGTTTCTTCTCTGCTTGTGATATGGATGACATATCTGGATCAATTCATTTTCGGATGCTTTTCGAAACAGCCCTGCTAGCGTACGGGACGAAGACGGGCATAATGTTGGTCGGACATCCGCTCATCCTGCCTCCATCGGATCGATTGCTGCCCTTCTGCAAGACCAGATACAAGAGTCCAGCGATATATCTCCTGAGGTTAAAAACATGAATTTAATCAAGAGTACAACCTTTCTACCCTCTCCACCGCCGCCGCCTTTGACTGGGCCATTGACCTGGTACGCCAGAAGGTGCCGATGATGTGACGCACGTCTCTGACAGCACGTTACAAATATCCTCACCTGAAAATGCGACACACTCCAGTCTCGCTATCCTACTTGCTGTGCGTATCTTTCCTTAGTTACTACTTGCGTATCCTTGTGACATCCAAGTGTATCAGGTGGCCAAGGACTTAGAAAATGGCCATGATGCGTTTGTTGACTTGCTCGAGTCAATCGAGCAACTTTCCGGGGCGCTCAGACACATAAACTCAGATCACTCACACATATGGTGGTCGAAATAGTCGTGGATACTTTCCACTTGTCCAAACCCGACTGGGAGGTGAAACATACTCAGAGGTGGGCCACCCTAGGGATGCTTTTGTGAGCTATCATACTTGTTTCTTTTGATATGCCTCACAATTCCTGTAGTTACCCACTTGCATATTCTCTCGTCCCTCTCTCCACCGCACGTTGATCGAAGTATAGCAACCACAACGCACCCTTGGCAACAATGTTTTTCGGTCTCATTATGTTCGACCTTTCCGGTGCCATCAAAGTATTCTTGTTCCTGATTATCCAACCCCCACTTCTAATCTTCGTCCCTCCCGAAACGTCCGCCGAAGTCGAAGCACAAATATCCCATCTGAACACAGGCCTAGTGATACTCCCCAATCCAGTTCAATTTGAACGCAATCCAGAGGCGATGAGGATGGGGCTAGTGGAAGACTTTGGAAAAATGGTCCTGGAATGACGGTTCTAGGAATGGTGGGGCTTCGTCTCGGTTAACTCAACACAAAGAGTAGATGTCGTTTGACTAGGGTGTAACACGTGTACTAGAAACCAGGTTCGTTATCCATGACATAATGCATAGTTCTTAAGTCATACATCCTATCAAGACTGTGTTAAGGAATAGTGTACCCACAATGAGCGTTATTCTTATGTGGGAAGGAATTGATATGTGATATGTGATGGGTGGCACCTCGAGTCAAGCCCGAAACCGGCCACTGCAACAACCAAGCATGACAAAGCTGTAGAATTCACACAGCCATACCGAATTAACGGCGAACGGTGTCTTTTCTAGGCGAACAAGTCTGGGCAAATAAGCATCAGGAAAACCCCACATCAAACTTATTTTTACTTATACTCAAAATAAGACCAATAAAGTGTGTTAGGTCCGGAATAAGTTGCTATGAGTTGGTCATAAGCCTGGTAAGTTTGCTGGGGTTTTCCCGATGAAGAGTTAATGAAAGACAACCACAGCTACTTTTGTGAGCTCCGCACACACGCTCGCCAAACGAGCTCGATCCAGCATTCGCTTTGCGGACTCCAAACTAGTGAATTGGGTGCCACGAAATTATTACGTAATGCACATACACATTCAGGCGTGGCGGGGGGAATATCCGTCGGAATAGCTGGCCGTGTTATTGCCAATGTCATCAGACATCAGGACATCAGATCCATCAGAGACGCCGCCAGGTGCCACGTCCTCCAAGTCGCCTTGGCCAATGGCCACTGGCTATGTCCTCAAGAATGCAAATTCGCAAGCCATCCACTATACACAGTTTCCCTTTCATGGGCGGAGCACTGTCCCGTCTCAGCCGTCTGTAATGCATATCGGGCAGCATCACTGACAACCTTTGCGAATGACGTCCTGCTCGATGTTTTGAGCATTTTGATACCACTGCATTGTCACCGCTAATTGTCCCTCGTACGTTCTTTTTTCCTATGTACATCTGACAATTAGGCCTGTTGCCATCGGACAGGTACTTGGTTTCCGGCTTCAATACCTTTCCGTTTGATGAACACACATGTGACTGCGAGTTGGGCGTGGAGAGCCCTGAGGCATAGACGGACTGCGCCCACCCCCTTGAAATTCTCATGATCGTGGGAACCCTTTGGGGGTTTGAGTTTGCACCCACTACATCCAGTTGGGGGTGCACATGGGTCGTTATTCACCCCTGTGCCTGGCGAGGTCGTTGACACACACCGGTATTACTTTCGCTTTCGTGCCTTTAACACCGAGGTGGGTCTTGTGGAAACTGGAGACTGACTGTTGCGCACCACTGGCATTTCTTAGGCGATGGCGATGGCGATGAACGTTGGACCTCCGTCGATCACGGCTACTATAATCTCAATTCGCTATACAATCCACCCTCTACTGCCCCGTGCTAATCCGTATCATCTTCATCTTTCACGACAAGCGACTGTCGCTTGGCACACCTTGTAACTGCATCGACACCTGCCGCTTGTCTTCATCACTTCGCGATGTTCTCTTCGATGACCTCGGGTGGTTCCTTGACTTCTTGCCCTTATTATATTCTCCTCAACCCACGACCCATTGCGTCACCCAAGTCAGCTGCTCTTAGTCCCCTCTGCTCTCTACCCTGTCATATTCAAGACGTTCCGAGTCTATCATAACACGTGGATTTTAACTTTCATCCTTGTTGAATATCGCTACTAGTAGGCAGAGTGTATGGTGCCGTCTCCTAGTCGTGCTTTATTATGATACTTGCTGGTCGTTTCACAATTTGCAGCCATAATCATAGGAGTCGTTGATTTCAAGATAAGATGACACCGTCTGGAAATGAAAGACCTATAAGGCCATTATAAGGGGCGACCTTTTCACCCCCCTTCTACAATGGCGCCCTCTCTCGTAGAGACAGAGGCACGTCCTCCTCCGCTGTCCAACTCGCCTTCGACCATGCTTTCACGGCCTCATACTCCGACATCTTTCGGTCAAATGCCGGCGACGTCACCTCTTGCCCTTGCAACCCCCCTTCCCCTCCCGCCGACGAACAGGCACGTTTTGATCAACTCATGGCCGACTTGGCATCACCTCGTTCCACTCGATCTCCTTGTTCCTCACGGGCATCACTTCCCCGACATCAGCGGCCTAGTCCGAGACGTCGTCATCGTAATGTGACCTATCACGTCCTTTTCGAATGCCCCCTCCATTCCTCTCCTCGCCGCCGCATCTTTGGACGTTTTCCCACTGACGCTTACGTCTTTGGGACCTTCGATGGAGGCGTCAAGCTTGGCGATTTTCAATGCGCCACCAACCGTCTCCTCCACCCCCTGCCCCCCAGACCAGACCCTCCTTGATTGGTGAGTGCCGAGTCGACAGCCAGGCTCTGTCACCTTTCAAACCCTCTACCCTTTCACTTTTATTAACCCTTCTACTTAACCGCTTCTATATCATCACACTTTATCACCTGTAAAGCCTACGATGAATACCTTTCCGCGCATGTATTTACCCTCTCGTAGCTAGTCTGATGGCCTTAGGCTAAGGGCTTTAAAATAGAATTCAAAAAAAAAAAAAAAAGGGGCGACCTTTTTGATGACAGGGAAAAATCAATGAAATCTACATTCGTAACCGAAATCCCGGATTGGCCCTTCTGTTTTCGCATGCAACTTGATTGGTCGGTGTGCCAAATTGACAAGTCTTCCCCCCTGAGATAGCGCACATGTCCTTATCGATAAAAGCCCTGAGCCACACGAATAGACGAAAAAGATATCGGTGGAGTAATCCTTCTCTTTGCCATCAATTTGCGATAGATACTCCACGACAATGTTTCTTGGGTGATGCAGTACAATTAGATTCCACCTGAAATGTTTACCATCAATCTTTGATATAGTTTACGCCAAACTGAATATTCCAAAGTGTTGTCCTTGCTGTCATGGTGTTTATCTACGGTTTATCGAATTGGCCTTCCTCACAGTCTGCTGGCGTCGTCGCAGGCTCAAAATTTGTTCTCCTCAACACACGTACAGTCATGTGCTGTACAGTACTATGATTCGTCAGTGGATCTGGGAATTTGTACTAGAAATGATAGGATGTATGCCAGGCACGCCATAGCGCCGATGTTCACAGTCACGGTTAGGTTCACCGACTGCCAGTGACACATGCCACCCCTTCGTCCCTTCCATGCTCTCGGCTCTCACACTCATGCAGCATTCCTCACCAATTTCATCAAGGCACCTTTGCGTGGAGACGTCCATGGATTCCCCAGAAGATTGTGATCCAGTGTCCCATTTCTCCGATCGCTGTTTGGGCGTCTTACGTGTCCTCATAAGATCTGGAGATGGCCTGCCTTCGTTTCTTTTCACGGACCTTCCCAACATCCCCCCTCCCTTCGCAACAACTAGATCGGGTCCAGTGTGTCAGCTCGTGTCCCTCCTTTCTGCACTCGCTTTCTACAACAGGGATGTCGGCACTCGATGATGGCGTCTGGGTCAATGGGACTGTCTGTAATGCGCAGCAGTACAAGCAATCCCTTTCCTCTCGTGACAACCCCAATCCCACGATTTCATGTCTAACACATGGACAAACTATCGGCTTGGCTGTGGGCACTCAACCTTTGTCTGTCTATTGCTCGAACTTATCTCACGTACAGCTGACAGCCGAAGCGTCGCTCCTGAGTTTCTTTTCTGTGATTGCTATATGGATCTATATCGGTGTGCGCCCGACTCCCCTTCACGTGTCTGTCCGGTTTGACCAGATGTTGCATAGTGGAATGTACGATGGTGCATGAAGAATGCTCGAACGAGAGAATGGAATGTTCAAAGGGCCTGCTGATGTCTACATGGTCTGCCTATTATTTCCTACCTGGTCTTCTTCACCTGACACGGTAGCTTGGGTGACAGGCCTCCCTTCTCGCATTCGACATTCTGCAGGCCATGGGTGGCATCCTTGATGTCCGGTGGGCTCACAACGGAATCGTCACGACTGGACCATATTGCACAGCACAAGGCGTCATCCAACAAATTGGTGAACTTGGAGTTGCCCTTATCACCCTGGTCTGTCTCTTTCTTGCAATGTCCTTTGTCATAAGCGCAACTGATGCCATGTCTTACTAGATTCTTGCCGTTCACACATTCGTGGCAGCTCTGTGGCGAGTAGGATTGGAAGCTCGCGGCTTTGCTCTTTGCCTGGTTGTCCTCGTAACCATTTTTGTCGTGCTCTGGGTTGGCATTGGCGCTGGCATTCACAAGCATTACGAAACCCCTACACCTGTGCGTTATGTCAACCTCTTCTTTTTTGCACTCTGGTCTCACCAGGCACCATCCAAATAGTATTGGTGCTGGATCAGCCCCTCATTTCCAGGTGAACGCCTAGCCGGTGAATATATATGGCTATGGTTGGCGCTATTTGCTTCGGTGATACTGTACATCCCATTGTACTTTTGGGCGGAGGGTCGCTTGGATGTCGATGAGGAGAGGTGGTACAGGTTCCGCATATCTGACCCCAATCGACAGGGGGAATACGCACAGAGGCGTGCGGCACTGGGGATGCTTCTGTAAGCCATATCCATTGAGTTGCAGACCCTGCTCATGGTCATACAGTTACCCCTTCGCATATTCCGTTGTAGTCCTTCCTGTCTCCGTCGCACGGTGGTCGCAATTCAGTGGCAGACACGTCCCGTCGGCGGCAACGTTTTTTGGTGTCTCGATGCACGATCTCTCAGGCGCTGTCAATGTTTTCCTACTCCTGACCGTCAGGCCCCAGCTTCTCTTGGTTCGTCCCGACCCAGACTCAGTCAATCTTGGCGAACCCGAAAGTGAACCTGCTCTTCAAAATCATCAAACCACCGGCGATGCAATTCTCCCCGAAATGACAAATTACCAACACAGTCCGATGCCGACTACGACTGCGTTCGACTCTGCCTCTGGACTCGGAAACAGCGCGGCAGTATAACGTGTCAGCTCTAGACGAATATTATCAGCAGTCGATGTTTAATCATGGGGCCCGAGGGATCAGTTATTTATCGTGGCTGCTACATGTTGTAACGTTTTGGGCACTTATATACCTAAATAATTTGTTGAGTTGTCACTACACAATGTACAAAAGGAGTGGATGTTATGCTGTATGATGGCAAGCCCAGCCCGATCAACCGAAAACCGTCGACGCTCAAGATCCCCGCCACTCGGAGAAACCGAAGGAAAGGGGTTTTATGTTCGGAAGACGACTCCGCCATATCCGACACCGTGCCCCCTTTCCGCTCAACATTCTACGACCTCCAATTGCCCCGGTATCCGAGTCCTCAAGTCTCAAGCCAATCAGAATCCGACTCCCTTCTATTGTCATGCCCTTTTTCACTCCAGCCCCTTTTCTATTTCGTCGTCATCGCTTTTCTCAGTAACCTAGAAAACCATGAAATCCGAATCATTATCCAGTCTGTGTCCCTCTCTCATCGTTGTGTGCCTTCCAGTCCACTCAAAAAGCCATCATTGGCTTTGCTCTTTCATCGCTCAACCCTCATCGTCGATTTATTCTTCGCGCCTCACGTTGCCGACTGTACTGGAATTATCGACCCGCAAGGAACGCCCTCGGACGACTGCACGTCGACTTACACCATGTTAGGGGCTTTGACACGTGTTCTACAGTACTCGATCGCGGCGCGCAATTGCGCTCAGAGCTGTATTGCAGGTGGAAAGTCCACACTGCTAGTGAGTTGGGGAAAGGTCTAGGCCATCAGGGTTTGAGGAAAAATATTGTAACACAGCGCAGGGCTTGTGACTGAGATCCGGGCTGGTGTGAGATTGTGCCCCCATACGAGCGTCGCGCGTCGTTACGAGGACCCTAAATGGGCCTCGCGCGTCGTTACAATTTGACAAGGTCTTTCTCCCCGCCTACGGCGGGGGAGCAAAACGGGGGGCTTGTGCAGTATGATGGACAGCATACAGGTTACAGAAAACTGAGACAGGTAGTAAGGAAATAGTGTACATATGTAATACAATCAGGTGCCATCACTTCAGCAACACTTCACTATATACTATA
>Ga0307510_10001324_pt1 | contig 27014 bp, 31 predicted proteins | sample 12_EM_MG_FD_207224 | JGI IMG/M metagenome (GOLD analysis project Ga0307510, IMG submission 207224) | Populus trichocarpa ectomycorrhiza microbial communities from riparian zone in the Pacific Northwest, United States - 12_EM | ecosystem: Host-associated > Plants > Roots > Unclassified | place... | reverse complement strand
CGGCCGGTTTTGCCCCCCCCCCCCCCCGGGACAGGATATCAAGCATCAAGAACGGAAAAATTATCCTAGTGACCCATATATATCACAATAAAACTATTCACTTACTCTAGCCTACCTCCTTAGTAATCCGCCTTTTTATATCCTTTTTTCTCTTCTCCAGTTACTAACAATCCCCAGTGTACACCGCTGCCTGGCTCCTGCTCCTCTAACATTTCTCCAAGACTCGAACCAACCTGTTCGATTGTCACCTCACACTAACCGTCCCATTCCTCCTTCCCAGCCCCTCCTCACCACCCCTTCGCTTATTCCTCTAATAGGCGGTATCTCCACCCCCAAGCTGAGCATCCCGTTCCACACACACTCTCTCCGCTATCGGAACACTCGTCCCACCGGCGGGAGTTTCTACTGCGCATTTTTCACAAGTATGTTCTCCTAGATCGGTGCACACCATATCGAAGTTGAAAAGAGGACTTTGGGCGGCGGCGCAGAGTTTTACGATATCGGGTGCGTACCATTTTGACGTCTTGCCCCGCAGTGCCGTACAACCCCAGGGAGGGTCAAACCGAATCAAACTTGATCACAAGATGTCACTCGATAAGAAACCCGCACATTTTGGCAAGATAATGCTTTAAGACACACCTCTTTATGTCTGCCAGCCGAAGTCCTCGCAGCTACAGCATCGGCACGAATTTTTAGATGCTCTGCCGGCAAGTTTAAGCGGCCGCTTTAGCAACTGACTTATTGTTTTTTCCTCGTACTCTTCAATATTTGCTTTTTCACCATCCCCTCCCCCTCCTCCCCCCGCTCAAATGTTAGACAGCACGGGTTTGGATCATTCCCCTTTATCACAATTCGTGTAAGCTGAAATTACTCGTAAGATATCCTCTCACGATACGGCACGCCACTCTCCCGCCATGATCCAAACCATATCCTCAGCCCTCACCCATCGCCGTCTCAGTTGTTTTACCAGGGAGGGTGTCTACCAACCGTAATATTCAAAAAGGAGAAGAAACAACTCTATTGTATAAAATATTCCAGAGTATTGCGCGTAAGAAACCTCACCCTACCGGAGTGCTCCGCGTGAGGGGTGAAACGGGGGGGGTGGACTAGGCTATTTATATGACTGAAACATTGCACGGGATGGTTATCATTTGGTACTCGAGTATCTAGGTTACTGCGCTTGTACTACTCGAGTAGTGGTACATACGGTACTGATATGAGGTCGGCAAGGGGCCTCAACTTACCTTTTCACTGTGCTCCTAGGGTACTTACTAACTAATCGAGTTGTACTTCTAGAAAGCGTCTCACAAGGAGAGGGGGGGTAGCAAAGTTGTACAAAAGTTGCGCTATTGCGAATTTTTTTTCTTTTCTTTTTTCTAGTTTGGTCTTTTCTTTTTCTTTTTTTCTCTCTCCTTTTTGCAAAAGGCGATACAGCATCGCAGTCACTGCGCGCAACATTGTACGATAGATATGATAATATTACACGATTTACATGAAATTTAATTTCACTGCAGAGCCCGAAATGAATAAGACAAAAACCAAGACCTGGATTCGCAGTAAAAACTAAAACCGAGCAAAATTTAAAATGTTTATCCAACCCTAGAGGAAAAAAGAAACAAGCTCAAACAAGCCAAACTACCTCTTGCACGTAAAAAACCATGGACCAGATGAAAGGACATGACGAAACAAAACTAGCTCATGACAGGCATCTCTCATGAAAATACGAACCTCAGTCGCAAAAATGAAAAGAAGGAAAAAGGAAGAGAAAAGGGGCATACACTAGAATAAAGGATAAGGGAAGGGAAGAAAATGGTGTAGAAATCCGCTCTCCAAATCATGACCGCCCGGGATTTGAGAGGCGATTTATACCTGCCAATACCTCACTCGTCTAACAGGGACTCGGATAAGGTCTGATTCGCCCTCTGAGCACTCGGCAGACTCGTGACCATGGCGGTTGCAGAGGGAGCATCTGTGCCCCCTGATTTCATGGCTGCGATGTCTTGTATGGCTGACCATCAGTCTATCGCCAGAATGGCGGGGGGAGCGTTCCGTGATCATCAACCTGTCGCCGGAGCCGTGCGGGGAGGCAATCCTGCTCAGGGAATTCGATCGGTGACGATACTCGTGCGAGATTCTCTCTCTCGCTGCCTCCTCCGCCGTAAACCCCACAGAGACCTCCCTCGACCTCGACTCCCTATGCACTTCTCTGGACCTCGACTCCCTGCTTCCTCCCCTAGACCTTGACTGGTGCCTTGACTCCCGCTCCTTGTAAATCTCTCGAACCTCTTTCTCATACCTTGAACTCTCCTCGCTCGCTCTCGCCCTCCGTTGCTCCTCCAAGGAGTTCTCGAGCGTGGCGACTTGGTTCCTCAGCATGTTCTCCCTTGCCAGGTCCTCCGCAATCTCAGAGGCCGCTTGATTGATGTTGATGTTGAGTATTGTCTGCGCAGGCTCCGGCGCCCGCTCTTGTGGCTCTGCAAGGACGACTTGCGTCTCTGTGTGGGTGCACTGCAGGCCGTATCGATCCGGTGAAGGGTAGATTGGTGGGGGAGGAGGATAGACCACCGGCACCGAGACTTTGCGGCTGGAAGTTGTCCGGGACCTTTCAATGATGATCCGACTAGGGCGGGCAGCCGCTTCCGCGTCAAGGTCAAACTGGACACTGCTAAAGCAGAGGGGCAGAGGCATTGTGAAGTTTTGTTTGGGGGTGCTTAGCTCTGCGATGGTGTGGGTGATGTGGGTGGGTGGATGATGGTTTGATGGATGAGAGGGTGGATGGTGGATGAAAGGTGTTGACGGCGGATATCAGAAGGGAGAACGGGGGATATAGTGTGTTTATATAGTCTTTTTGCTGGTGAAAAAAAAAGCTATCCGTGTGACGAATGCAGTCGTGTGATGCTGGCCGAGAGGGAAAGTATTCTATTTATCGACGTGTTTCTTTTTTGATAGTGCGAACTGTGTATCCCCGACTTTGCAGTGTAGTAGTAGTAGTGTAGTGAATATATCAAAGGCGATTACCAAGTCGGACCCCAGGGCTTTATATACCAGGAACGGTACCTGTACGGGTTGGACCGTGCGCTCTGCACTGCTGCAACCCCCGCCAGTTGATACCCTACTAGAGGCTGTGTTCCACCCACAACACCCCCGCCATACAAGGAAAAGCAGGCATGCTGCATCCCGTCGTACAGAAGAGACTTGTGTGTGTGGTTGTTGCAAAATGCAAACCCAGAGAATGAGCGAAGCGGCGCGCATCCTAGAAGCACAATCGGGGAGCGCAGCAGAGGACCGTAGTAGACGCCAGATTTCTCTGGGGGCCGAGTGGCAGCCACAGATAGCATGCCCCTCCCTTATGTAAGGGGACAGGATTTGATAGGTGACCTTGCTCTCCGTCACTACCTTGCCCACAAACAAGACCAGACTGTGTTCGTTCGCATGAGCAGTATTCGCACTAGCATACGCATACAATGCCCAAAGAGCCCCATCGAAAGGCGGCCCAAAATATTGGTCGCGTGAGATTTTGATCCCAATTTTGACTCAAATGATTGAGTGAAGGAGTCATACAGTTCATCACACTGACCGGGCGGCTGTTGGCCTTTCTTTAGCAACGTGTTCCCCTTGATGAAATAAAGCCCGGAATAATAATCCAATAAGTCAAGTTGCCGTTTGTATTGTCCATTTGAGCAGATAATAGTGTTGGGCGGATGGAGTGGGCCAAATCCGCACCGACCCTCACTTTTCCCAGTTCCAGACCGTGCAAAGGACACACACACCTATGCACATCCATTTAGCGAGAGCATCGCCAGCCAACCAAACACTTCAGCTCGTGCGGCCCGGCGGGGGAGGTGGGTGGTGGAGAAGGAAAAATCCAAGACATCCAGTCTACGCCTCAAAAAGCGAATCAGCCATACTGCAGCAATAGCTAAGCTTTTTCACACAGCCCTTCAAAGTCCGCGATCGCAAACCGCCGGTAGTGCAGCACCATACCCGGCGACAAAAATTTTCGTCAAATGACGAAATTTCCAACATACCCGCCATCCACACACTTCCTCAGCCCCTGATAAGAGATATCATGCGCGTGTTTAGGAAGATGCGGGGTCACCCTGCCTGGATACACTTCTGAGACTCCGAGTTATTGTACCCGAGCTATGGCGACAGACCGCACCGAACGATATGATGGTTAACCATTCTAGAAATTAGAGGAAACCCTTGACCCCGGGGAATAACTCAGCCTCGCTAATAGTATCATAGGGAGAATTAGCCCCCCGTAAATTAGTATCATAGGTAAAACCAACAATGTTCCAAAAGCACATTGGGGACTCTCCCGATATGCGTCCACTATGCTACCGTACTGTAAGGGCATTCCTCTGTCCCCGTTGGGTCTTTGGTGAGGGCGGCACAACGCTGTATCCCCGCCAACTGGCTTGGACGGTCGCATCAAGCGCGAGCTTAGAAGCAAGGGACACTGCAGCAATCTCTATAAGCGCACAAGCGCGTTTGATATATGAGCTCGGACGATTCCGGAGATGAATACAGTACGAGTACTAGAGTCTAGTGGGTTTGAACAGCCGCCGCGGAACTCCGCGATAACACATTCTTGCAAGCGCCACCATATGCAACACTGGCACCGGTAGTTCCTCGCGGGCGGGCGCTCGAGTGAACCAATTTCCTGCAGCCGGTCTCGGCTCCTCCTATGAAATTGCGTCGCTCAGGAAAAAGTGTCGAAACTTTTGTCGCGGCTATACCCACATTCTCATGTGTGGCTATGTTTAGCCCCAACAGCCCGATGCATCTGTACGAGTACTCGAGTAAGGGATGAGCAGAAAAAGCACATGGCACTACATTGGGTCTGCTCAGTGCTGGTGAGAATTCCGGCAAGCAAATAAGCAAATACCGGTAGGATGGATACTCCCTCATTCTTCTTTAGCGAATACCCAGCGGGCATCCCCTCCCCTCCCCTCCCCTTTCCCTCTCTCCCTCTCCCTTTCCCTTTCCCTTTTTTTTTCATGCGAGTTTTTTTTTATCTCATGATATCCTATTCGCCTGATCATGGAGCCAGGGGTAACTTGAGCAACAGGAGAAGAAAGGAACAACAGGACCCCACGCTAACCAGGGCACTGTTTCAAAAGGTACCTTTTTCCCACCAACATGCGAAGGGCATCTCTTAGTACGAAGCTTCCGACTGGGCGGCTGCATAAATCGCATCCTCGGCGTCGGGATAAGGTTTCGCCCGACCAGTGATCTTTCGCGGAAGTGTAGGCCGGGCTGGATTTTACGTGTTGTGCAGCACGGGTACTGTACCATATTGCACAAAAATACAGGCCACCAAACCGCTGTCAACACAGAAGACCTTCTCCCCCTTCCGATTCGCCACCTCCTCACCAAAACCGCCGCCTGTGATTCTGAAACCGAGCCTTCGTGGGAGCCGCCATCTCACGTACATTGTGAGATGAGAAGGGCCATCACGAAAGTCTAGTCTGTATCAAAATTATCCGTGACCACAAATTCGCCTCAAACGCCGCCAACATGGCAGAGATAATTATTTGTCTACCTAACTGCATTTTATCGCGCCCTTACTTAAGGGCTACGGTAGGCTTTAAGTCCGCCTACAGGGTCGGACTCATCTCTATCCTATATAATGAGCCCCCCCCCTTCCCCCCCTAAATCCCTTCAGTGTCTGCCTCTCTTGCGACTCATGTTCATAAACCTCTCCTATTCGCGATACTGTGTCCCTCAGGTGAGGCTGTAGCGTATTATATTGCAGAAACGTGGAGCCGCAATGCCCCCCGCCCACTATAAAGCTATGGCATAAGTATCTTCTAGCCGTTAGAACCTTATTGCAATATCGTTTGCAGCATTCTATCGATCACCTTGCCTCCTTTGGCCTAGCTTTGCCCTGTTGAAGATTGGAAAGATCAGCACTTTGCGGGAATTATCGCACTCCCGCGATACTCACCAAGAGATCAATCGAGCTGTGAGCCAATTGACCAAAATTTTGCGGGACACCACCGGGGAAGTGCCATTTTAGCCGTGAGCCTCTGCGGCTGTGAAAAAGTCCTAGCAGTCCAAGGGACAGAGTACAGGGTCGACTAAAACACTGTGAAAGGCTCACTAAACCCGGAACCCTAATACCTCCTCCCCTCGGTCGCATCTCTCACCTTTACTATGACAGTATTATCAGGTATTTTCGTTTCTGGGGCGTCTATTGCTTATCGCTATCTCGCCGCTAATCCAACCGCCGGTACTCCCGAGCACAATCAAAGTTATAGGGCAAATACTATCGATAAGCATAGCTGGTCTCCGATAGTTTTTTTTCATGATACCAGCCACGGCGGCCTAGAACACTTTCTCTTTTCAGCTGCTGGGCGCATACCGAATTTCAGTAGGTGGTAGTGGTCGTCATCGGAGGGCGGAGTTGAGATATGGTCTTGCTGATCAGCTGGGAGTGCTCGTTGTGGGGTATGATAGTCAGTCATAGGGCAGATTAAATCTTGTGGTATCCCACCGTGAACCACCGGGGTTCCCCCGCTTGTGTAACTCAACCCCTCCATTCTGAGATGAGCCAATAATTCCCATGCTATCCCGTGGGCCGCCTGGGACGGTCGGATTCAGGGAACCCTGGGGTCAGGTTTGGCAGCTGCTTGCTGAACTTGGTCCCATGGCTAGAATGACTTGGCGCTCTTGGCAGATTTGAATGCGGTAGGCTTAGCGAGCCTTGAGACAAATTTGACAGTTTCAGGCGGCCCATGAGACAATAATCGCAATACGAGTAGTTATGGTAGTGAACACTGGTAGTGGGGCAGTGTGTGCCTTTTTGAACCTCAGTTTCTCAAGCCGGCCTCGAGTTGTTGAAACATTGTCTTGGCGTTTACCGCTGCGCCTTCCATACGACTCAGTGCTAGTAGTCTTTGGAAGTTTTCACTAGCCCTCCTACCATTTAGTAAGATAGGTTCATGGTGCTGGTTCGCTTGGGGGCATATCTGAAAAAATGGTTGCCAGATTCTGAAAGATTCTTTCTGTTGTCGTTGTTGATAAGTTAGGCAATTGTTCTCGAGGCTCAAGCAAAAGATATGAGAACTTTACCAACATGGCTGTCAGGTCAATAGCTGAAGTCAGCCCCTCAGCCCATGAGACATTTAGTTTGACAAACAAACAGAGTTGCTGAGACCGGTTGAAAAGATCCAATATACAGTACCGCGCCCGGTAGGCCAACCTCCATTCCATGTCAGGCAAACACCCATCCTTCTAGGAGAGGCCTTCGCCTCCGAACCCGAGGATGGTATAGTGGACCTCAAGAGGTTTTTATGATCTCCGTACCCGATCTGCATGACAGATGATGACCCACTTCAAGCTTCAGACCCCTGAGGGGTTTACATTGTGACCGCTTCTACCGCCACATCTCGGTGCCTGTAAGGCTTTTACTTGTACTGTAGGGTTAGCGCTCCTTGCACTCGGTTTTCAATATTCAGGTAAATTCTCGTGATCGAGTGACTCGAAATGATGAAAAGGGCACGAGTTCCAGTACAGTGTGGTGCGAAGAATAATATATAGGATGGCACTAGGCCCGTTGCATCATGTAATGCCTCCCTCTGAGGGAGTTTTGAAGACTGGGGGGGTGTCCCACCATCCCCCGCAATGTTTAATTTGACTTTTTTTAATTTTTTATATCTGGTTTCTAAACCCAGTTGTATTGTAAATACTAGCTTTGTAGTGCCTTGGCATAATACTTCACCTACATTAATATTCCTACGGCAATTACCTACAACTTTTAGCTACATCTCTTCCATAATGGAGCCTTGCAGGGATCGGTATCATCTGATAGGAGTACGGATCAGCACCGGACACATGTTGTCTATGCTCCGGCAGCATATACCATTATAGAGACTTGTGAGTAGAAGGTGCAAAGCCCTGGGGAGGGGTGAAAGGTTTGTCAAGGTATCAAACTCCTCTCCGTTCTGCCCAGGAAATGTTTCAGTAAAGTCGTGCAATGCGGAGAAAGAAGAAGGAATGGCGGGAACCGGGCATGATCTTCGGAACTCGTTTTCATCGTTCCCAACCCTTTGCCCTTAAAGGCCGAGTCATCACATAGGTCAACCCGCTTGGTATCATATCATACACATTCTAGACACCTTTCACCATAGATTGCCATTTGCTTTGTTTTTTTTCAACGACACTTTCTCAAATATGTGCATACCGTACCAGACCTGGGGCCTTCACCTAATCCGAAACACAAGGCCCAACCTGTTGAAAGTATTGTTATTGTCTTCCATTTTCCGCAAACGATCACTTCCTCACATGTGCTTCTTTCCTATATCACTCGCCGGTATGGGGGGTTGCACCCCCCGCGATGTTGGGACAGCTTTGGTTGGGTCTTGATTATTCGGCGGCTATTTCGTATTGGCTAGGCCGCTTTCTACTCTTCAAGTTTGGAGGCGTATATCTGTGTGGAACCCATCATGTGTTAAGGGCTGAACAAGGGAAACAGGTTTCTTCTCATGAAAGATGAGGTCACTGATATTTCTCTATATATGTTCGGCCGTTAGGCCCTTTTCTTCTGGCTTAATATAAGCAAGAACAACCGTCTGGGTTGAAGCTGCGAAAGACTTGCCATTCCACCTCCGTGCAGAAGAGCTTATTTCAGCACAACCTGACCTTTCAATTACGAGTGCTACGCTATGACTGTACGATCGTCGTTTTCAGTCCTCCCCCGCAAGAGAAAACCTTAGCCCTACGATGCACTAAACAAGCTTTTTACTGCTCTCATTTAATAACTAAACGCACCGGAAGTAGGAAACAAGTAAGGCACAACCAAAACGAGATAAAAGGGGACAAATAATGACACCTGGAGCGAATGTTGGTTCCTTCAAAAAACGCCGCAACCCACCCCCCCAAATCCGAAATAGACCCCATTCGGCCCCCGGAGAGGGAAGGCCAAAAAAGAACAATAGCTGGAAGAAGCAAACGTAAAAGAAAAAGCTATCTACAGGGACGCACGTGTCGCGAACAAGTGAAAGCATCAGATCTCAGAGGCGATGCAACCCCAGTCCTCGAACTGGCTTGGGAAACTAATCATCGATTCAACAAACTGGAAGTCCTCGTTGCCGAGATGGCCCCAGCTTGGGTCACAGGTATTCTCGCCGATTTCGGCGAGATCACGAGGAACTTCTGTCTTGACTTTGGGGTATTGCAGAGAATTCCCAGACACCAGGTCATAATTGGCGTGAGCGACGTTAACATCCTGTTCACGCACGGGGGGGGAGCTTGGGGGCGGGGAAAGAGCGTTCCAGGCTTCCTCCGGAAGTTCGATCTTTAGTCTCTCAACTAGCTTTCCGATGTCCTCGAGTGCCGAAGCACACCACGCCCACACGCTAGTCAATTCTCTGAGATCTTTGAAGATTTGGATTAATGTTGTTCCAATGGCGGGGGAGGAAGGCAGGTCAACAAGCATTAGTATTGCCATGGTGAGGATTATCTGTGAACTTGTGATAACAGTGCGACGAAGAGAGTACCCTTCGCGGAAGAGGGCAAACACTTTTGCGCTATCGTTGGCGGCCCGGCGGCAGATTTCACGCGGATTCTCGTCGAAGAAAGTTAACTCCTTTTCAAAGAAGGGACGAAAGAGGAGGCCGATGGTGCAGTGATAATAGAGACTGATGCGTCATGAGTTGGTTGACATGTTTGTGGAGAGGGATTGAAGCTTACTGGAGTAGAAGCATAGAAGGAAGAGAGGTAGACTTTGGGGCCATGTCTTCCGGAAGCTGTGCTTTCCACTCTTTTAGTCGAGAATAAGTTGCATTGAGTATCTGGAGAGTCACTCTCTGCTTTGGAGAATACAACAATGTCAGTACATCCCCAAGAATCTCGGATACCTCTGCGAAGTAAATCGCAACACGTTGCACTCGGCCCGATTGTGGCGTTCCATGGGACACTCCATGGTCGGTATAGGGCTGCCAGAGCTCCGATTCAATAGGAGGAAATACATTTGGTTTTGAAATCCCAACAATGGTTGACGGGAGTTGTGGAACTCTTCCAAGAAATACTGACCACATCCTACAATTCATCGTCAGTATTCATAAGAAATGCTGGTGGGTATGAAATGTGTGGAATGTCTCTTGGAATCATACTTGTCGAGGGTGAAGCAGCCCCAGAATGTAATCTTCCGCACTTCTGTCTCGGTAGGCGAAAATCCTTGCAAATCAAGTGGTAAATTCAACCCCATATCTAGTGCCATCCGAAACGCCCTCCCGGAGTACATCCACCCACTCGAGTTTCGGCCGCACCCAGCCTCCCGTAGTGACATAAGGGCTAAGGCTTGAACGGAGGTCAGACAAGGGGCCTCCCCCTCAACAACTAGGATTCGCTTCGCTTCCTGGAAAAAATGGTCTGCCGTGACTGCGAGACTACCAGTCTCCCGCGTTCCCTTTCGGTCCGAATAATGGCAAGCCAATGCCAGGATTGCGTTCACTAGCAGTGAGCTGCAGTACTTAGTTCGGCCCCGGCTCATGTCGCCCAGGAAACAGGACTTTGAGAATAGCACGTAGGAAGGATGGCTCCAAGTGAAATATAGGGACTAGAATAAACCATGAATCTTACCCACCAGTTTAAGATGCGAGGGAGCTCACCATGAGATCGGAAATAAACTCTATATCGCTGGTAACCCTGGTCCAGGAGCCTGAGCATTGTCGCAAATCATTACAACCCGCCCGCTCGCTATCCACAGAGGGAATGCCCGACCAGAGAACACGCAAGTGCTTCGAGTCCCCAGCACGAAACTTCTCCACAACGTCGGAAAGATCCGTCTCGGAGCCCGAATGTGCCTCACAGTCCGGCATGACCGTATTCTCCTTTATGCTCCTAGCAATATCTGCTAGGCTCCCATGCTCACGTATGTGGCTGACAATCTCACAGACTTCGGATTCGGACGCGGACCGTATTGTGGCCACGATAACATCCAGGGAGTCGTTCTTCTCCTTCAATTGCTCAATATCCCGCTTCAAGGCTCCCTTTCTCCGGTGATCCCCGTCAAAGTCGTAGGTACACTCGGTTTGGTAGACAGCAACGCATGTGGAGCAAGCAGGGGACGCGCCATCGCACTAATGTTTTCCCATTCATTTGTTACTTTTATCCCCATTGCTTTGGTTTCCCTCCATTCTTTTCGCCCTCCCCCGGCCCCTGTGGGGTAGGAGAAAAGCGTGGTGAAGGGCTATGAGAAATTGGGGGAAGGGGCTAAAGACTGGATGCGCTCATTGACATACCTTCGATTTCCTTCTGCGGCAGGGAATACATGCACTAGAAACGCAGCGTCGTTTCGCAGATCTAGCGGGTGTGATTGAGTCGAGAGGAGGGCTGTCCCCTTCCTCCTGCTTTGGGAGGATTCGTCGTACCATATCAGTTCCTCCGGCTTCGCTATTTTTGCGGGATTTGCAGGCTTGTTTTTCACCTTCTCCTCCCTCCATAATACCTTTCTCTGCAGCCCCTCCAGAATTCTCTGGCATTGAGTGGGGCCGGTGGTATATATAGCGGATGCGCTAATGCTCCCAAAGCCTTGGAGCGAGGTCTAGGCAGCGGGGTGTGTGGGAAGCTTAGAGGGTACCAACGGCCGGGTGGTGCAGGACGTAAAAATGTATCTGTATCCTCCTGCACATGAATTCCTGAGCCGATTGTAGGCCTGTGCTTGTGGTGATCGGACGGAAACTGAGCTACCGGACACCTGCTGTACTTGGTGCCTTTGGTGTTCGAAAAATTGAAAGTAGGTGTGGTGGTAGTGGTGGTGGTGGTGGTGGTGGTGGTAGCTTTGAGCTTACCAGTCGTTCGTTGCCCGCCCAGCAGAACCAATGGCGTCACCCTACTGTAGCCACCGATCTACAATCTGTTAACTCTGTTTGGATATGTTTTTTATTTTCGCTGAAATGAATTAGTTGGCTTTACGAAATCTCATGGTGATGGTTAACCGATTTTCCTGCATGCAATTTTTTCTCTCTCCTCACGCTTACTACTGATGTTGGGCTGAAAGCGTAAACATGATATTGCGGGGGCTGGCACAAATTGTCTGCCCATGCTGTTGTGTGGGCAAACTACCATAGAAAGAGGATATTTATCGAAGGAACAGCGGTCTTTAGCTTCAGGAGACTACAGACTACTATGCCGGACTCCTGTGCCGGAGTGCTCTATTGCGGACACGACTTGTGCAGATAAGGTGGTCCAGATATCGCTGGCCCGGAATGTGCTGGAGAATTAAGGCAATCTCCTGGTAATCCTTCACTTCTAGTTTACTGTGTTAAAAAGTACTGGCACTACTCATATCCTATACTAACAATCTCGCCGAGAGCTTCTGTCAGATAGCGACCGGCGCCGGCCAAAAGCAATCTCAGAAATAAAAATAATAACACAATGCAGCCTCTCCCATCTAATACCGTTACCGTCTCAGAACCACCCTGGCATATAGTTGTCAAATCGCGGCTCTCTTTTTAGAGATGAGGGATGAACCCTGAGGCCCTTGGATCTGTGCCAAATTATTAGTGGACAGCTAGGGTCAATACCTCGTGGTCAAAGGTTTTGTTTCATTCGTTCACCGGGGACTTATTTTGCGGGGTGGAAAACTCAGGGCTCGCTGATTGCGTATCGGAAGTTTAACAGGCTGATAAAGCAACCAGCCTTCAGGACGAAGCTAGATCGCTCTTAAGATCCTTCCCATAGTCAGGAAGGCCCAGTTAAAATCGCCGACTCTGCCTTGATTTATTTCTAGCCGGAGCTTTCCGATAAGCTACTCCAAGGGTGCGACCATGCTAATCATCATGATTTTCATCCTGCTACGGGTAGTTGGATGTTATCTCTTCATAGTCGCCATGCTATATCCTCGACCCTCGGATTGCCGTGTTCGAATACCTTTGCGCCTTGGACTCCCACCTCACCCTCTGGGTTGGAAGTCTGAAGAATAAACCCTAATGTACGCAAGGCCAAAAGAGTTGGAATCCTAGGGAGCAGAAGCTCCGCGCTCTGGTGATAGGATCGAGGGATGCTAATCAGAACACTCTTAAGATATTGGACGGAGGTACTTTCCATTGAGGGCGGGATAGCTGGTTGGTCGAGAGGGGTTCGGATTGCATATGTGAGGAGTGAGAGTAAATTAGATATAATAAATAAAGAAATTCCTTTCGAGACCCCTCTTGCTTCCCTGGTGGGTCATGTTTCTGGAGCATAAATGTTACAGAGGGTCTTCTACTTCCGAAAACTGGTGACTACCATAAAGTGCAAGCCGGACTCCCATCTCCCCCCTCCCTCTCCACTCTCGCCTCCGGGCTAAGAATCGGCACCTGTTTGCGCTTTCCGCAGCCCTGTACGAGTACTAGCTCTCCCAAAAAAGATGCCAATTCCGGCGTGGAGGCGAGTATCATATCAATAGGGGGGCGCTGCGGTTGGAAAACGATGCATGACTCCCGTGTCTACCAAGTACTGCCCGGCACGAGTAAGCTACATTAGCTTACACCCTCTCACCCAACATAGGCTACCCCTAATCTCTCCTGATACTACCGTGCTCGAGTACCGGTATTGTGGCCAAGGCATCCACGCCCTTTGAAGGAAAGTAATTACTGCACTTATAGCTTACTCTACTCGAGTAAGTCGCTACTGCGAATCCAGATAACCGAGCGAATGGAGGCAATGCGATGACAGATTACAACGAAAACTAACGGTTGTCGGATTGTCGGATGCCCCCCGCATTCATGCAGGAATACTCGCCTCCTCGAACACGATTCTCCGTTCCGGTCCAATAGTGGCTCTCGAAAACAAAGCTTCTTTCCCTCTCCTCCTTTTCAGAGCCAATTTGTTTTTCCGTCCGTGTGGGGGGAGAATATCCTACGAATGAAAGAGAACTTTTATGTTACGGGTCATCTCGGGGCGAACATGCTCTCCTGTAACTATTTTAGCCTCCTCAAGTGGACGGGAGGGAAGGCGAGAAACTCCTGGGATTCCTGTCGCAGTATCAGGGTTACGGGTCTGGGAACCGAGGCGAGTAGGGTAATGTTTCGGGACAACGATTCTAGTAGGGCTGGTGCACGGGCAGGGTTATCAATCACATGCGGGGATGGGTGCTTGCCTGTGATTCAAGCTCTAATCTAACGTTAACCATTCTCCCTTCCTCCTTTCATTAGCTGCCCATAGCGCTGGGTGGCTCTTTCATTCAGCTTCGAAAGAGGGGGCCTTATCAATACCGGTAGTGGTGGAGGTGGAGTTCGATCGGTTTCTGCTATTTATGGTGTTAAACACTAGCCGTCGCAATATCTAGATTTGGTGAAAGAAGTTTGGAACGGTGCAAGTGTCGTGCCCGGGAAGATGTTTTCGTACAAGGGAGGGATTTTCCTTTTTTCTTCGGGCCAGTCTGGATTGACCCTTTGCGAACTTTCTTTCGGGTGCGGGTACGGTGCTCCTCAGAGGTAAGGGGGTATCGGGAAACAAGGAGTCATGAGTTTGGACTAGATGAACGCTCAGACACGCACGAGCTCTTGTGATATATTTCACGAATCTGTGTTTCTGGGTACTATGCCAGTACTCGAGTACTTCTCCCCCGCCCTGGGTACTCCCTTGCAACCATTTTTCGAATGGCTGTTTGAGCTGGACGAGAGGCTGTCACGGTTTATAACTTGTTTAGAACTGGATGAAACTTCACTTTCTCCACCGGGAATCCCATTTGACGCACTCGCCCTCCACAGCTTCTTGCACCATAACAAGGTGAGTCTAGGGTCGTTGAAGGTGTAGTGGTTCGCCACTCCACAAAGCTGGCTCTTTTTATTATTATTTTTACTTCACTTTAGGACACCGGTGACCTTAGACTTCACTATACGAGTAGGCAACCCGCCACCCATGTCTGGTTTTCGATTTCGTAAACGAATTCCGGGGGTGCTGGTATGGTAAAGCACAACAGGTGAAAGGGCCTTTAGTGGAAAAAAAGAGAAAAGAGAAAAAGTAAATCCTTCAACGGCGGTCGAGGTAGCATAGCCCAAAAGAGTACCATACATATTCTAGTAACGCATGCCAAGCCAGTATCCGGCGTCCGTGCCCCGTTCAAAAAAGAGAAAGAGCCTGTCCCCAAATATTACAGAACTAAAGCAAACCACAGGTAAACCTTTGACCAGGAGCAGGTGTGCAGCTACGTTTTTGGTGGCCGGTGCTATCATGCTTTGTGTGGCCGGTGCTATCACGCTTTGTGTGGCCGGTATTCTTGGCTGCTCGGCCTCTAGGCCGGGTCCCCGTATAGTAGCTCCAAACCATGGGTGGATGCGGCATCGTTGGTGGGCTTTCTGAGAAGAGGAATCCCACCATGTGCGATTCAGTAGGAGGTATCTATACACGCACTCCCGAGGTAAGCTTACTGTAGATGACCGAAACAAATATTACTCTCAAATCCACGAAAGGGAGAAAACTCGCAATACTACTTTGGCCCGTTTCTTCTATCATACATGGTAGCTACTTTGAACCTGATGGTGGTGATGAAAATGAACCAAGTGGGAGGAACCGGAGGAAACGCCCAACATTTCCACAATCTCGTCCTGTCATAAATGTGGCTGTTTTGCGGTTACTTATCGGTAGCGTGCGGAAGATCGGAGAGAAATGGGACAACGGAGCTCAGACTGCACGGCGGTACTTGTACCCTCCCCGTTAACATTCGAAACCGGGCGGAAAATGATGGGAAACCGTGGGGTGCGGCAACGCTATTTATCAGGGTAGCATACCGCGCCTGCGCTGGACTGAAAGCGAAGGCTGCAGCACGAGTACGAGTAGGGCTTGCTTGTTATTGTCGATGGCCTCCTTGCTTTTTCCATTTTCCATTTTCCATTCATCCATTCATTTTTTTTCTTTCTCTTTGGCTTCTCTGAGACCGGGTATAATACAAGTATTGGTGGCCGCTTTTGGTAGGTTTCGTCGATTTAAAAGGCGGCGAGTTGGTCCTCGCCTTAAAGTTATTCTTAGCCGCAGAATTGACAGGGACTGCGACCACAGTACCGTAAGAACTCGAACAAACCGACCCTGTGCCAGGTAGTCCAAAATTTCCTCCCCTGGAAAAGGGGCCAAATTCACACCAAAAAACATCCTCTCTGAGACCAGCCCTTGCTGGGGGAGGAAACCCCAACGTCCCACGGTCCCAGCCCGGGGTCCGATTATTTGAGTTCTTACGGTACTCGAGTACGGTACTCAATTTGCCATACCAGTACCGTATATTTTCAAGGTCAGCATAGAGCTAAGGGAACCGAGCCAACCGGGAGGCAAGGAGAATGTCAAATTGCCACACTTTGAGCAGAGGGGGAAACGCGATTGGGCGGACCTCTGACCCGAATCCGACTCCGACTTTTACGGAAATGTGCTCGTGCGGCCCGGTCGGAGTTCTGCTGCGCTGAAGGGAGCTTAGTCATCTCCCAGGGAGTAGAGACCTTGAGTACGGTAACGATACTCGTGGGATCATTAAAAATCGGGGGGCATAACCCTTGTCCCTACGGATATTTGCATGGGATCTGCGGAAAGAGTTCCGATTTTACTGTTGCGGATCCCACGGCATAGCGAGCCATACACCCGCATACCAGCCACTATTACAACTCTGACTGAAGTTCAACCACGCCTTCGTCTGTATCAAATTTCACTCACTTTAGCGCGGTGATGGGCGAGACTATCACGCTGACTAGTTCGAATATCACCTATTAAGGGAATAGCCTCACTCATTGAAAGCTGACCTGGCCAATCAACGAACTCGACCTTCCCTAGCTGATGATAAGCCATTTATGTATTTTTGAGTTGGGGGGTGGAACGGAACCAGTACCTGGAAACAGGCCAAGGGATTTCATTGCTCAAACTTGCCTATCGCTGGCTATGGCCGGCGTCCGCTACTGTGGGAGGCGTTATCCTTTTACCAGATTTTCCTACCGATGAACTTTTGTGCTTGGATGCACGACTTCAGCTCGGCCTCGCGGGTAGGGTGTGTTGCGTGTGGTGGGTGTTCGTGTCTCTGGGCAAGGAATTGGCACCCTTTTTGGAACGGCTGCTATAGGCCTAGTCTCGAGTCTCTACTCGAGAACTAGAGAGAAGGAAGAGGGGCCGGGTGGTGCAATGGTATCCTGCGCTAACCTTGAACCACTCTTAGAAAGGGAGAGGTGGAGGCTCGAGACTTCCAGTACCACAGACCCATAGAAAGGGTAAACGGGACCCGAGTTCTTGGCTCGGTGACACGGGTAGGTGCTGGGTATGGCTGCTATCTCTGGCCTAAGTTAGCACCTGGATGTAAGGGGGTTTTGTCGCCATACGTCGGGATTACTGCGGTGCTTTACAAGCAAAGGAGTACTGCTGATCCCTCTTCAGCTCTGTATCACTCTCGCTATAAACCCTCAAAGCATTTTAAAGTTCAAGGTGAAATTCCCTCTATCTTTAAGCAGGATAAAGAGAACCTTTCCCTAGCGCTATTCAAGCTATCCGTGCCCTTCATCACCGGACGTCATATACACGTATTGTTACCGTACTGACACGGTGGCGTGTTCCGGTTTATACTCGAGTAGACTGGGGAATGCTCGAGTAGCAGATGGAATTGCTAGGTATCCCCAGAAATGAAAGCGACAATAGACTTTAGCTGAATCTGCTGTCGGTACTGGCAGCCCAAGGTCCATTTCTTGATGGATTGAGTGACTTAATCACTCATGGTGGGCCAGAGGTTGGCACACCCACCCCAAGGCTTCATACACTATAGGTAGCGTGATCAGGGCCCAGACCTAACGCTTGCGGGATGCAGGCAAGAGAGTGAGAACGGTACGGTAACACCATGATCGGCGTTGACTAATGAAGAGTAAAGTGCATGCATCCACAGTGGTGGATCAGGCGATTTCCCTAGACATCTCCTTCGATCATCCGTTCCCATCAAGCATTTTCATGCACGTGCGGCGGTGGGATAACACCATTAAGCTCTCCCCATTCTGGTGGATGCTGAATTAGAGGGGGAAAAAGGCTTGGACTGAGCCGAGGCCCTTTAGTCCGAAACCAGGGGAAATGTCCTCCAACCGAGACCTCAAAATCTCCCATTTTTGAGCGAGAGCACATCCATGCTTTTAATAGAATCGCTAAATGCGAGTGATGTGCAAGGTCACTTAAAACCTTCTGCGATCTTGACATGGGGCTGGCCTGGTTGTGTGACGGGATGTACGAGTGATATTTCGAGACGGGGATCCAAAAGTGGCGCCTTAGGGTGTCCCTTTAGGTAGCTTGAACGCCGTAGTTATCCACGATTTCGTCCCGGCCTCGAAAAATCTAGATTTCAAGACTCTGGTTGGCCTCTCCAGGGCGGTCAGAGTGCGGGCGCCCATCCTCGGGCTGGACGATGGGCCCCTACGGGGTGGGATAGGGGTGGCCACGGAGGGCGGGGGACGGGAGGTGACGTCTAAGGCCTGTGGAGGACTACCGGGAGTGGTGGGGGATGGCGGGGAAAGTGGGGGACTGTTTGAGGCAGTAGGGGACTGAAATCAAAGAGATGGAAAGTACTTAAAAGCTCCTGAAGTTCATAGCCTCACACAAGTCTAAATCTATTTTCTTCGTAGTTGGCTAGGGTGTCTGGGGGAATTAGGCCGGGGGAAAGATATGCTATTTTTAGCAAAGTTTGCTCTCACTTTATCATGTTTGTTTCTTGAGCTTTGTTTTACTCTTACTCTCCTCCAGAAATCCGGGTCAATTAGCCTATTAGAGCATTAAAGCAATCTCTGCAATGAAACACCCCTCGGCATTTGCCAAGCGACACATTCTAACTACCATTTTTACTCTTAAAGTCCAAGTTATAGGACGGAGCACCCCCAGAGTCCGTCCAGTCCTCGCATCTCTGGCGCAGTCCGTCCTGGCACCTCCAAAGAGACGGGATATTAGCTGCAGTCCGTCCCGTCCTTCCCCGAAGACGGACGGACTGGACGGTTGGGAATGCTGGCTGTGGTTGGGGAGGCGCCAGGACGCCATATGATAGTCCGGTGTTCCCATCTGTGACCCTTCAATGTTCTCACTAGACTCATGAATGAGGGCTGTATGAATGTGTTACCGGCAGAGTTCCCTATCTGCAGGGCGCTAAATTAATTACCTCAGCATGCCCGAAAGTCGGTATCTATACACCTCGTCTTAATAGATTGTGTAAAAGAGCTTCATAATTGTTTTAGATATCGTAACTCTCACATTGACTTGACAGTGATAGCCTGTAATATACTGTACTAGATATGGAAGAACCTAGCCCGCCACTCACAGCTACTCAGTGATCCAGAATTGCCCTAGCAAAACGCCACGCGCCAGCCCTGCCTCAAGAATGCCGGTTTTAAAAGACTTTGTTGGAAGTGGGCCTCGTGAACGAGTGAGCAGTAGTGACCCTAGTCTTTCATGATTTCATTTCTGAGCGACCAAAACTATCAAACCGGACCCTAAATAAAACGTTAGGATTCCTAGGCTTTACTGGAGAAGTGGGGTGCAGGTGGGGATATTCACCGCCGAGACTGTCAAGGTAGTTGGTGTTTCCATATGCTGCGTCTCAAAAATTGTTGAAACTCCTCCGGGCCATTAGCCAGATAGTTCGCCAGGATCTCTGCAGAGTCGTTGGTATCGCCGCTGGTTTCAAGAGTATCTGCTAGGGCTCTCATTTTCCTCTCCTCCTTTTTCAGACTTTGGATATAGCAAAGCCATGCTGCTTTGAAGATAGTTTTCTTATAAGCTCTTTTGAGTCTCTCCGCAACGTTTATCCATTCCTTAGTGCGTTTGTCTATAGGAGCAGACATTGCCGCCTCGGCTGGGATCGATGTTGTAATTGTGGATAGCGGGAGGTGGGGGGTAATGATGATGATCGTGATGATGGAAGTGGTGTATGAGCGCTTTGCGGGGAAATTCTGACCCTCCTTCAAGTGAGTTGAGTTGGTGGCATGGATACGCCTATTAAACTGGGTGGGGTCTGTTTTGAATTACCAGATTGAGGAGAACATGAGGGCAAGTGGGAGAATTTCACGTTTGGCTGGGTCTTTCAAGGGTTGCATGGAATGCCCGCAGCTTAGGGTTGCAGATTTTGAAAGTTGAGAACTTTTTCAACCATCAGGCGGCCTCACGCAGCAGAACAACGAACGGTATTAGACGGCATAATTTTCTTGAGAGCTGCCTTGAATTATTCCCTTTAGATGTGATGGTATATCATACTTGAAAGTGAAATCATAGTTTATCACTCGGATAACCTCCTTTCTATGATCAAGAAAATTGAGATGGTGGTATTTTTGCTCATTAATGGGTAGGGCATTATTAAGTAATTATAGCATAGCCTAATAGCTCCCTCAAACCCCCTCATGGGTTTCCCATGCACCAAGTGGGGACAGGCGGGTTTGCCTTCTAAGGATTATCCCAAAGGCGCCCTGCAAGTATTCCGATGATCAGATTCATTCTCATAGCAGGGATATCCCACCACTTTCCTGGGAAGGGAACTGATTGTGTATCCGAACTCCCTCTAGCTATAGGGATTGTATTTTTTGAAGAAATATATCTTTATAACTTCTATTTTTCCGATCCTGGGTGGTGGGATGGTGGTCGGCTATCGAGTAGAAGTTGATCAAAAAGGCAAGAATACCAAAAGGTTCAAACCAAGGTAGCGCTCAGCTGGAAAATCGGGATTGGGTGAAGTAGAGGTATTGTACCTCATTGACTCTGGTGGCTTGTTAGGAGACTCATGCTTTACCGTACAGATCAGTGTGTTTCTATGACAGCCGTATCATGTGCCAATAGGTCCCAGTTTAAGCACAAAGTCGGACTACCACGAAGTTGGTAATTTTATGCTGTGGTAAAATTTCTAACAAAGATCCACCTTTCCCCTCCAATTTTGTGGGCTGGCGTATTGTGCCCCCAGCTATATATTATATTATCATAATATTATCATACTAATTTACCAATACCCGGTCCCTCTGGCTGCTCTCCGGGGGTCTGCGGGTCTTTACGGGTTCTTGGTGTCGGGTTATCCGAGTCGGATACCCCCATTTCCGGTTTTCAATGAGCCACCAAAGTACAATAAATAAGACATTGTAGCCAAGTGGTTACGGCAGACAATAAATCCGTTTCGTTCGCAGGTACAGGTTCAAACCCTGTCGATGTTTTTTGTTTCAATTTCTATTTTCCCATCGAGGAAAAAACCTAACCCTGGTGGTAATGATGGGTTACACATGATAGCATAGGTATCATAATATTATCGTACCTTTTCCTTTCTTTATTTCTCCCTGCTTTTGACTGGGGCATGAGTATCAAGAACCCATGTGTTGTTTAAGTGATTTCTGGCTTTTTTCCCCCTAGATTGAATAGGTGCGAGATCGCGATGAAGCTGCTTGTTCCCCTTCTAAAGGTCCCAATGGAGGGAAGTACTGTATACAAAGTTCATACGCTAGGGTACTGCTAACTTTGTCTTAAACTGTCGATACAAATTTATCATGACCCCGACCACAGCCCCCGTCACTACCAGTGGTTTTGGTTTTAGAGCCCTAAACGCCAAGAATCCCTTTCAGCCCTGTCCGGAAACAACCAATATAATAATTTTCAACAATGAAATTCTACATACCCAGGACGTCAAGTAAATCCGGGTGTTTTGTTTGTCTGGATATTAAATCCTCCGCTTTCGCCAATCTTGGGGGAAAACCAAAAAGCCATGAAGGCCAAAAAAACAGCACACGATGTCGCTACAAATGGGCACGGGCGAGCGAAACGAGATTCCTGGTCGTCTCTATTTGGTTTCACTCGAAAGCGGAATTTCCTAGCACTCCTACCAGCACTATTATTCTCCATTGCGAGTGGATTGGTTATTCCATTGATGTCCTTACTGATGGGTCGAATATTTGGTTCTTTTGCAGAGTATAGCAGCAACAAGATTGGTTCTGAGGAACTACTGATTTCTGTTTCGAGATATACAGACTACCTATTGCTTCTCGGGGTAGCAGGGTGGTTTGTCAGCGGGTCGTTCTTCACATCATGGTTGGTGTTCGGAGAGCTTCAAGCGAGAGTTGCTCGTGAAGAACTATTCCAAGGAGTTATCAGTAAAGATATGGAGTGGTTTGATACACGCCATGAAATAGCTGGGCTAGTTTCTGGATGTCAGATGTATTTACTTCCTTCTTTTTGTTAAGGTTGTCTAATGCTAAACTTGTGGTAGTCAAATCAACGAACTCAAAGGTGCAGTTTCTGAACCGCTCGGATTCACGGTTCAAGCTTCTGTGATTGCGTCCGTATCACTGGGAATAGCTTTATATCACTCTTGGTCACTGACGCTGGTAATCCTCTCAGGAGCACCAATAGCTCTCATAATCCTCTCCTTCCTCTCAAAGCGTATAGAACCCTTCATTAAGATCCAAAACCTACATATATCCTCCTCGGCAAGCACAGTGAGTGAGTCCTACACTGCCATCGAGACTGTTAAAGCCTTCAACGCCCAGGGCTTCGAGCTCCGGAACTTTTCCACCGCACTAGAAAGGGCGGCGAGAGCGTACCGGTCGCAAGCGAGTCTTGTTGCGCTACAGATCGGATGTATTAGGTTTATTACCTTTGCAATGTTTGTGCAGGGGTTCTGGTATGGTGGGGTGCTGGTTCGGAGAGGGAGTGTTGAGGCTGGAGCTGTTATGACCACGTTTTGGTCTTGTCTTATGGCAACCCAGAGCTTTGAGATGATATTGCCACAGATGATGCTATTGCAGAAGGGGATGGCTGCTGGGGGGTCGCTGGAGGGATTGCTAAAGCATGTCAGAAGGGGGGGAATGCCATTAAGGGAGGGAGATACCGTTCCAGAAACACTGAATGGAGAAATAAAATTCACAAATGTGAGCTGTCCAGCAAATTCCCGAGAAACAAGCTAATTTCAGAAGGTTTCGTTTGCCTACCCGTCACGGCCGAGCCAACTCGCCCTCAGCCAAGTAGGTTTCTCCATCCCAGCCCACCACACTACCTTCATAATCGGGCGTAGTGGTTCCGGAAAAAGCACAATTGGCAACCTTCTACTCAAGATGTACGAACCGCTATCTGGTGAAATAACCATCGATGGACTTCCGTTAAACTCCCTAGATCAGGAATGGCTGAGGGAGAAAATAACCGTGGTTCAACAACAGAACGTCTTATTCAACGAGACTATATTCCAGAATATTGCCTTTGGAGGGAAAGATTATCGTTATGTCACTGAAGATCAGATCAGAGACGCATGCCGTATGACAATGCTAGAGGATGCGATATCAGAATTACCGCTCGGCTATAATACTCTTGCCGGAGTCGGCGGGAAACAATTATCCGGTGGTCAGCGTCAGCGAGTGAGAGTCTATGATCCCGTGTGCTTGAGAACTCTGCTTATTGATGTATGATAAATTTCTAGGTTGCGTTAGCTCGTGCGATATTGAGAGACGCAGAGATATTAGTACTTGATGAAGCGACGAGCAATTTAGATTATAAAACTAGCTCATCTATAATGAAGTCAATCCACAGATGGAGAAAAGGCAGGACTACTATTATAATCACACACGACATATCACAGATCAAACCAGAAAACTTTGTCTACGTTCTTGAGAACGGTAGATTAGCTCAATCGGGGGTTAGAAGTTCCCTGGAGGGCAAGCATGGACTGTTTCGATCATTTCTGAGAGCTTCCTCCCGAGAAACTGACGACCGGAAGGACGGTCTTGTGGATATACTCTTCCCAGACATGGCATCCGATGCGTATGGCAGGGGAGGCGAATCGACTTTGGAAACCAATGGGGCCCAAGAGGATATTGTCGAGACAACCAATGGCATAGAGCTCACAGAACTAGCCCGCTTCCAATCCACAGGCCCACGCAAACGTTCAAGCAGTGCAGGAAAACCCCAACTCACCGAACCTGAAGCATCTCTTCAGAGGTCACTATCGCTCTTAGAATCCTCTAAGAAATTCCGAAAAGTGGGCGGAATGAAGCCATCGCTTTGCCGAATCATGGATACAGTCTGGCCGTCTTTAACGTTAGGTTACCGGGTCCTCCTGATATTTGGCTTCATTGCAGCAATGTTCCACGGCCTCTCAACGCCACTCTTCTCGTTTTTTCTAGCAAGACTACTCCTATCATTCTTTGACGCCACTAATCCACCCTCTGAGTCTCGTAAATGGTCACTGCTAGTCCTCGCTATAGCGGCCCTTGACGGGATAAACTCCTACATAATGCACTACCTTCTTGAGTCCTGTGGGCAGGCATGGATCGACCACGTCCGCATCCGGGCATTCTCCCGGATACTCTGTCAACCGCTCACTTGGTTTGACGGGAACAAGGTATCTTCCATAACGGAGCACTTGGGAAAAGATGCGGAAGAAATGCGTAACCTCCTTGGACGATTCGCTGGGTATGTATTCGTAGCTGCGGTAATGATGGTTTTCGGAGTGGCTTGGAGTTTTCTGCAGAGCTGGGAGTTGACTCTTGTTGGATTGGCTATTGCTCCGGTGATGTATGGGATTACAAGGGGGTTTTCGCGGGTTAGTGGTAAGTGGGAGGAGAAGGCCAATGACGCCACCAGTCTCATTGGTGATATATTTGAGGAGACAGTTTCGAATATTAGGACTGTTAAGGCATTGTCGTTAGAAGAATGTTTTAGGGGGAAGTTTCTGAGATCTACGCGGGCTGCTGTGGGGATTGGGATCAAGAGAGCTGTATACGGGGGGATTGGATTTGGGCTGACGGATTCAACCATACTATTTGCTACGGGTATGTTTTGCTCCTATTACTGGTTCCATAGCTAAAAAATCTAGCGCTGATATTCTATTCCGGGGCACGCCTTATATCGGGTGGTCTTTACAACCTTGAGCACATACTCAGTGTATTCACACTTTTGCTTTTCTGTCTGGCGAACGTTAATGCTATTATTGGATCAAGTGTGTCCCTTCCCCTCCTAATCAATCCAACTAACCCGTTAGTTCCACAAATAAACAATAGCAAAGATACAGCAACCCGTGTCCTCAATCTAACGGCGCTCTCCCTGGGCTCGTACGACGAACTAAACGGCACCAGGCCACCCGACTTCAGAGGTCCACTTGTTTTCCAGAACGTTACTTTCGCTTATCCGAGTCGCCCCAACATCCCCGCCATTTACAAACTCAATTTAACCATTCATCCCGGTGAATGCGTCGCCATAGTGGGGTATACAATCCCTGAACTTCTCCTCGCGTTCATAGCTAATTCCCCCAGGCGCTCCGGTTCCGGTAAATCAACCCTAGCATCTCTCCTCCAACGGTTCTACCTCCCACCTCACGGAACAATATTCCTCTCAGCCGACCCCCTCTCCTCACTAGACCTTTCAACCCTCCGCTCTCACATGTCCATAGTCCCCCAATCCCCAGTCCTCTTCAACGCAACCATTCATGAAAACATCTCCTACGGCGGAGGTTATTCCCGCAACGAGGTAGAATCAGCAGCACGCAGTGCCGGAATTCATGAATTCGTTGATGGTTTGCCAGACAGGTACGACACCTACTTGATCAATGGTGGAAGCGCGCTTTCTGGTGGCCAGGCCCAGAGGATTGTGATCGCTCGGGCCCTTGTGAGGCCATGCTCACTTCTGATATTTGATGAATGCACAAGCAACCTTGATAGTGAGAGTGCGAGAGTTGTGCATGAGAGCATTAAGCGGTTGGTGGAGGGAGAAAGGAAGATGACTGTTATTATTATTACGCATAGTAGGGAGATGATGCAATGTGCTGATAGGATTGTGGTTATGAGTGGGGGGGGGATTGTTGAGGATGGGAGGTTTGAGGAACTGTCCAAGGGAGATGGCGAGTTGAATAGGCTACTGGTGAGGGGGGGATTGAGCGATGGGGACAGCGGAGGTGGGCTTAGCTTGGTGTGATATCTGCGATGTGGTTTATTACTTTGCACTTTGATTTTATGTATTTGGAACTGTTTTCAATACAATACCCACACTTTCTACCACTCGGAATCACCAATACCGGTAGGGTGTCCCACCACACCAATCCAGGGCTAGGATGTATAGTGCTGGTATAGTGCTACAGTTCAAAGCGATTCATCATAGCAGGTAGTGAGACCTCTTATTTCACCATGTCATTTGGCTGTTTGACAGTGCCTGCCCGACGAGATCTGCAGAGAAGAGACCGCTACTACGAAGAGAAATGCAAGGCTGTCAGCTAGAACTTTAGAGCACGAGATGCCATTAGCCTGAAAATTCTGGTCATCCCGTCTTTCTTGTTCCATCAAGTCCGTCACAGTACTGGCGGTCTCAAAACTTCTCCGGTGGCCGAGTTAGCGTTGGACACCTAAATGGGCAATTCCTGTACAAAGTGCCCAACTTGGCGAAATTTCCCACGTTTTGGCCACTGCTTCCCCCCCAGGGCTATCAAGAAGCGCAGACATGACTTCAATACAGCATCATGAGGCAAACCCATCACAACAAATAGTGGCAATACCTGTGAGGGACACATCAGAAATCTTTCATCTAGTCAAGGGTTCACCTCGGGTATAGATGGGTGGTCATAATCCCTCAAGCTACCGGTATTTGATTTCTTCCAACGGCTTTCTAGATCTTACACCCTCAGGGGCGATATGATTACCTATAGTTGCGACCAATATGACCTTCAGATGATAACATCCAGGAACCACAGGGTTAGGGTTTGCCTCCTTCACGCCCTGAATCATCCTCTCAACACCTCCGCTGCAACCGCACAGTTTCCGGTAGGATACTCGTCTAAACCAACATCTCCGATGGCGAAAACAAGAAGGGTAAAAAAAATGGGAACACTGACTTGTATAGCGCAAGTACCGGTACGAAGAAGAATCAAAAAGCCCGCAAAAAAGTTGCCGCCAGGCCCCAGATTCAAGAACCGATAGTATGGGGATACTTCCGAAGCCCTTAAGTTAAGACGTTCATGTCTAGGTTGGGACAGCCCTGCTACCGCCATCGCACCAGCAAGGGTGAAACTAACCCAAAACGTGCTCAACGCTCATATCCCGCACCGTGGATTGGTGTCCGAAAGAGACTTCCTATCGGCAGTT
>Ga0307510_10001323_pt1 | contig 27015 bp, 29 predicted proteins | sample 12_EM_MG_FD_207224 | JGI IMG/M metagenome (GOLD analysis project Ga0307510, IMG submission 207224) | Populus trichocarpa ectomycorrhiza microbial communities from riparian zone in the Pacific Northwest, United States - 12_EM | ecosystem: Host-associated > Plants > Roots > Unclassified | place... | reverse complement strand
GTCAGAAACATTCTTGTCTCTGGACCATTGCGATCGCGAGCAGGCTCACTCCTACAAGGGGATTGGGGTTATTCCAGACATTGTGCGAACAGCTTTTGAATCGGTTGATTGCGCTGGCTATATCGCTGCAGCAAAACCATCTCACGATAGAACGTCAGTTCGCCCAGCTCGATGATCCTGACCTTGAGCGGATGCTCCAGCCACAGCCCTGCTTTTGGCAGCAGTGAAACCCCCAATCCCGACTCGACCATTTTCACGATCGCTTCCAGTTCATCCAGCTCCAGCGCTACGTTGACCTCTATGCGCTGCTCGCGCAGAAACCGCGTCACCAATCGCCCACCGAAAGAATTGCGGTCGTAGCGCACATGCGGCCGTTCGGCGAGTAACCGCAGCGGATCGTTGCCATCGACCTGCGGCGGCACGATCAACACAAACGGCTCACGCCGGATCACCTGCGCCGACAGCTCTTTGGGCAGTTCGAACGGCGGCTTGATCATGATTGCCAGATCAACTTCGCCGGCATCCACCTGACTGAGCAGGTTCAACGACACGCCCGGCACCAGTTTTGGCTCAAGCACCGGTGCCTGTTGACGCAAGCGCAACAACGCCTGAGGCAACAACCCGGTTTGCGCAGTGGCCACGGCACCGATTTTCAGCTCGCCACGAAACTCACTGACGTCCTCACTGATCGCCATCCGGCTGAAGATCGCCAGCATCTCCTGCGCCATCGGCACCGCCCGCTGCCCGGCGGGATTGAGCATCGCCTGGCGGCCAGTGCGGTCGAACAGGCGAATCCCCAACGCCTGTTCAAGATTGCGGATCTGCGCGCTGACCGCCGATTGCGTCAGGCCAATGTGCAGCCCCGCCGCAGCAAAAGTGCCATGCCGCGCCACGGCAAGAAAGGTCTTCAGTTCACGCAGCATGTGCACCTCGACTGATCGAAATAATTTGAGCTCGGCGCAAAAACTATCGTCTTTCAATCACATTTCACAGCACTAAACTCAGTCAACCGAACCTGATCGAGAATTCACTATGCAGCTCAGCCCTTTTCATCTGGCCATTCCGGTGTATGACCTCGCGGTCGCACGACACTTTTATCGCGAGGTGTTTGGTCTGGAGGAAGGTCGCTCCAGTGATCACTGGGTCGATTTCAATTTCTTTGGTCATCAACTGGTGATTCACCTGGCACCGAAAAACGCCTCGCAGGAAGCCGCGCACACCAACGCCGTCGATGGGCATGACGTACCGGTGCCGCATTTTGGTGTGGTGTTGGGTATGCAGGAATGGGAGGCGCTGGCCGAGCGTTTGCAGTCGCTCGAGACCAAGTTTGTGATTGAGCCGGGAATTCGCTTTCAGGGTTTGGTCGGGGAACAGGCGACGATGTTTTTGTTTGACCCGTGCGGCAATGCGCTGGAGTTCAAGGCGTTCAAGGACATTGGGCAGTTGTTTGCCAAATAGATATGTATGGTTCGGGCTGACGCATTCGCTAGCAGGCTAGTTCCCACATGGATTTGTGGTGATCCGGGATTTTGAGAACACCCGACACCATTGTAGGAGTGAGCCTGCTCGCGATGGCGGTGGGTCAGCCGATGACGATGTTGGATGTGCGGACGCCATCGCTGGCAAGCCAGCTCCCACAGGTTTCTCGGGTGTTCACAAAATCCCGGTTCACTGCAGATCCCTGTGGGAGCTGCGGTGCGACGATTCGACTTGCCAGCGATGAGGCCCGAATCAACAACGCTTCAAGGCCTGCTTGTGCACGTACATCGCACTATCGGCATCCGCCAGCAGCCGATCCACGGTCTCATGGCGCTTGGCGTCGTACTCGATCTGCCCGACGCTGAAGCGAATCGCATACCCGCGATGCAACGTGGCATTGCGCTCTTCGAGAATATCCTTGAGCCGCGCCATGATCGCTGTGGTTTCGACATGGCTGGAGCCGGTCAGCAGCGCAACGAACTCATCGCCACCGAGCCGCCCGACCACGTCACTTTCGCGAAAGGCAATACGCAGCACATCGGCGAAGGTCTTCAGCGCACCGTCACCTTCGGCATGCCCATACAGATCGTTGATCTGCTTGAAGTCATTGAGGTCGAAAAACAGCAAGGTTGCCGGCCGCTCCAGGCGCGCGCAGGCGTCCAGCGCATGCTGCGCCAGTTGCTTGAAACCACGGCGATTGGACAGCAAGGTCAATTCATCCATGCTCGCGATCTGCACAGCAGCCAACTCTTGCTCGGCCATTTCCGCCAGATCACGCAACAGCGCACGCTCTTCCTGGTCGAGGTCGCGGGGCTTGGTGTCGATCAGGCACAGCGTGCCCATTTTATTGCCATTGGGCACAGTCAGCGGGTAACCGGCGTAGAAGCGAATGTTCGGCGCGCCGGTGACCAGCGGGTTGTCATGGAAGCGCACATCCTCGCGGGCGTCCGGCACCAACAGCAGGCCGTCGTTAAGAATTGCATGGCCGCAGAATGAAACATCCCTCGGCGTTTCGCTGACATCAAGCCCCACACACGATTTGAACCACTGCCGGTTGGTGTCGACCAGCGTCACCAGTGCAATCGGCACATTGAACAGGCGTTTCGCCAACCGTGTCAGTCGGTCGAAACGCTCTTCAGGGGCGGAATCGAGCAGTTCAAGACCGTGCAACGCTTGAACGCGCGCCGTTTCATTCGCAGGTTTTCCTGGAACCAGCATCAGCACACTCCATTGGCAACAATGCTTTCAAGCGTAGCGCTAATTTGGCAATGGCTCACATTTGCGCCACCGGGCATGGCCCGCCCGCCTCGGCCCACAGCTTGAATTGCGCGACAAAAATATCGTGCGGCACTGGCACGGGTGCGCGCCCTGCCCCGGGATTCCAGCCCCACAGCACCAGTTTGTCTTCGCTGACGTGTTTGATCAGCGCGGCAAAGTCGCGATCACCATTGCTCGAGCGATCTTTGATCATCGCGCAGAGCTTGTCCGGCGGCAGGCCGATCCAGGCCATTTTGTGCGCCGCCGGCGGCAGGCTCCAGTGCGGCGCACCCGGCGGTGCATGCGGGCCGTAGCTGGCCGGCGGATTGTTTTCCGCGTGACAGGTCGCGCACGGCAGACCGGCGGCGCCCTTGCCGTCCATGCCGCGCACCACGTTCATGGCGTGGGGGATGCCAGCGTCGAACTGCAACGGCGAATCACCGGGAATGTGGCAGTTCTGGCAACGCGGGCTCTGGAAAACTTTCTGCACCGTGCCGAACGCTTTCAGCGCTTCCTGATCATCGGCAAACAGGTCCGAGGCATAACCGCCCAGCCCCAGTAAAACCACCGTGCCCAACACTAGATGTCGTTTCATCTCACACCCCCGACAGTTGCAGCGGCAACTCGCGCAGACGTTGCCCGGTCAGGGCGAACACCGCGTTGGCCACGGCCGGCGCGGTCGGCGGCACACCGGCCTCGCCGATGCCGCCGGGTTTGTCGCTGCTGGGCACGATGTGCACCTCGACCACCGGCATCTCGTTGAGCCGCAGCACCTGATAATCGTGATAGTTGGATTGCACCACCGCGCCGTCCTTGAGCGTCAGCTTGCTGTGCAGCGCCATGCCCAGACCGAAAGTGATGCACGACTCCATCTGCGCCGCGATGCTCTGCGGGTTCACCGCGATCCCGCAGTCCACCGCGCAGACCACGCGATGCACGCGAATCGCCAGATTGTCCTGCGACACCTCGGCGACCTGCGCCACGTAGCTGCCGAACGACTCGTGCACCGCCACGCCCAGCGCATGGCCGTCGGGCAACGGTGCTTTCCAGTTGGCTTTCTCCACCGCCAGATTGAGCACGCCCAAATGCCGAGGATGCTCCTTGAGCAAGGTTCGTCGGTATTCCACCGGATCTTTGCCTGCCGCCGTGGCCATCTCATCGATCAGCGATTCCATGACAAACGCCGTGTGGCTGTGACCTACCGAGCGCAGCCACAGCACATTGATCCCGGTTTGCGGTGAATGCAGATCGACCTGGTGGTTGGCCAGGCCTTTGACATAAGGGCTGTCGGAAACGCCTTCGACCGACGTTGCATCAACGCCGTTCTTGACCATGGTTTTTTCCAGCATCGTGCCGGCCATGATCGACTGCCCGACCAATACATGCTGCCAGCTCGACGGCAGGCCATCGGCACCGAGCCCGATCCGCGCCTGATGCAGGAACATCGAACGGTAGTAACCGCCACGAATATCGTCTTCCCGCGACCACACGGTTTTCACCGGCATGGCCGCGGCTTTCGCCACTTGCACGGCTTCGGCGACAAAGTCTGAAGTCGGGTTGGCCCGGCGCCCGAAACCGCCGCCCAGGAATTCGGTGTGAATCTCGACCTGCTCCGGTTTCAGCCCGGTGATCTTGCCGGCGACCATTTGATCGAGCGTCTGAAACTGCGTGCCGGTCCAGATTTCGCATTTCTCGGCGCTGATCTTTACCGTGCAATTGAGCGGTTCCATCGGCGCATGGGCCAGATACGGCACGCTGTATTCGACATCGATCTTCTTCGCCGCTTTGCCAAAACTGCCCTTGGCATCCCCGGCCTGACTCGCCGACGTGCCTTGTGTCGTGGCCAATTTACGGAAGCTCGCCAGCAGTTTCTCGCTGCTCAGGTCCGCATTCGGCCCCAATTCCCAATCGACTTTCAGCGCATCACGGCCCAGTTTCGCCGCCCAGTAATGATCAGCAATCACCGCGACCCCGCTCGGCACCTGCACCACTTTGTGCACGCCCGGCACCGCCAGCGCTTCAGCACCTTCGAAGGATTTAACGCTGGCACCAAATACCGGTGGCCGCGCAACCATCGCCGTCATCAGGCCTTCAAACTGCACGTCCATGCCGAACTTGGCGCGGCCGGTGATTTTCTCCGGCGTGTCGAGGCGTTTGGTCGGTTTGCCGATAATTTTCCAGTCCTTGGCTTCCTTGAAAGTGATCGATTTGGGATCCGGCACCGGCAGTTGTCCGGCGGCATCTGCCAGCTCGCCGTAAGTCGCGCGCTTGTCACCAGCGATGACCACGCCCGATTCGGTACGAATCGCCGACGGTGCCACTTCAAAGCGCTTCGCCGCTGCCTCTACCAGCATTTGCCGCGCCGTCGCGCCTGCCAGTCGATAACGGTCGAACTCCATCCACGTCGACGTCGAGCCGCCGGTAATCTGCATGCCGCCAAACCCCGGCATGCCGTAATCCGCCGCTGACGCCGGCGAGTGTTCAACGCGGATCTTCGACCAGTCCGCGTCCAGTTCTTCGGCAATCAACATGGTCAGGCCGGTCCAGATGCCCTGGCCCATCTCCGAATGGCCCAGTAAAACGGTGACGCTGTTGTCAGCGGCAATGCGCAGGAACGCATTCGGCGCGAAAACCTTGCCTTCATTCTCCGCCGCATAGGCAAATTTGTGGCCGCCGGGGACGACAAACGCCACCACCAGCCCGCCGCCCAACACGGCACTGCCCTTGAGAAAACCCCGACGCGATACAGGACTGTTCATCGTCTATCTCCCACAGATTGAATCAGCCGATTTCCGACGCACGCTTAACCGCTGCGCGAATCCGGGGATAGGTGCCGCAGCGGCAAATATTGCCGGAGAGCGCCTGATCGATATCGCTGTCGGTGGGTTTGGGGATTTTCGCCAGCAGTGCCGCCGCAGACATGATCTGCCCCGACTGGCAGTAACCGCACTGCACCACGTCGAGTTCGGCCCAGGCTTGCTGCACCGGGTGCGAGCCGTCGGTGGACAGGCCTTCGATGGTAAGAATTTTTTGTCCATGGGCCACGGCCGTCGCGGGGGTGATGCAGGCGCGCAACGGCGCGCCGTCAACGTGCACGGTGCAGGCCCCGCACTGGGCCATGCCACAGCCGAATTTGGTACCGGTCAGGTGCGCGACATCGCGCAGGACCCAGAGCAACGGCATGTCCGCGGGGACATCGAGCTCCTGATCCTTGCCATTGATATTCAAGGTCAGCATCGGGGAAATTCCTCAGACTCACGGTGTTCTGAAGGGGCGCCGCTGTGGCCATCGATGCCTACGCGCGCCTCGGCTTATCCCTTTCAGCAAAGCCTAATTTGCGTACGAAGCCAGACGTTGCGACCACCGGTCATGCAGATGTCGACTTTAATCCTACAGTTGATAACGGCTCGCACTGAGCCGGCACAGTAGAAAACTCGTCATGAGCGAAACCGGTCCGCGATTACCACGCGGGTTATCCATCAGATTGGTCTGGAGTTGCGAACATGGGATTTGTCACCAGCAAAGACGGCGTCGAGATTTTCTACAAGGACTGGGGCCCGAAAGACGCGCCAGTGATCCACTTTCACCACGGCTGGCCGCTTAGTTCTGACGATTGGGATGCGCAGATGCTGTTTTTCCTCGGCAAGGGCTTTCGGGTGGTTGCCCATGATCGCCGTGGGCATGGGCGTTCGAGCCAGGTCTGGGACGGGCACGATATGGATCATTACGCCGACGATACGCTGGCCGTGGTTAATCATCTGGGCCTGAAGAACGTGGTGCATGTCGGTCACTCGACCGGTGGCGGTGAGGTGATTCATTACATCGCTCGGCATGGCCAGGACAATGTGGCCAAAGGCGTGCTGATCAGTGCGGTGCCACCGTTGATGGTGCAGACCGAGAGCAATCCGGGTGGGCTGCCGAAGTCGGTGTTCGATGATTTTCAGGCACAACTGGCGGCGAATCGCGCGCAGTTTTATCGCGATATTCCGACCGGACCGTTTTATGGCTACAACCGGCCGGGCGCCACGCCTTCGGAGGGGATTATTGCCAACTGGTGGCGTCAAGGGATGATTGGCGGAGCGAAGGCGCATTACGACGGGATCGTGGCGTTTTCGCAGACGGACTTCACCGAGGACTTGAAAAAGGTCACGGTGCCGGTGCTGGTGATGCATGGCGAGGATGATCAGATTGTGCCGTATGCGGACTCGGGGCCGTTGTCGGCGAAACTGCTGCCGAACGGCACGTTGAAATCGTATCCGGGGTTCCCGCACGGGATGCCGACGACGGAGGCCGAGACGATTAACGCGGATCTTTTAGCCTTTATTCGCGGCTGAAAATGGACCGGTGCCTGACACTTATCTCTGTGGCAGCCAGCCTGCTGGCTCCCCTATTAGCTATTTGTCACACCAAAAATCCTCAACCCACCTCAATTCCTGTGGGAGCTGGCTTGCCAGCGAAGGCGGCGGCACCTTCAACATCGTTGTTGCCTGACCTACCGCTATCGCTGGCAAGCCAGCTCCCACAGTGTTTTGTGCCAACCCGCAATTCTGTGATCCACACCAATCCCTTGTAGAAGCCAGCCTGCTGGCGATGGCGACGGGTCTGCCAAAGAAGGTGTTGGCTGAACTAGCGCATTCGCTAGCAGGCTAGCTGTGATCCCACAAAGGTCGGCTGAGGGTTGCAACTATTCTTCGGTACGCCCCGTGCTTTCGCGATCACGTTCGTAGTGGTGAGCCAGTGGAAGCGCCGGCAGCCATGATTCACGCCGAATGGTCCAGAGTTCGTAAGTGGGTTTGAACTGATTAGGCTCATCGAGCGATCCGACGTTGACCTCTACTTCATCTTCGGAACGCGTGAACACCGGTGAGCCGCAGCGGGGGCAGAAAAAGCGCCCGTTGTAGTTGCGGGTTTCGCCGGTGACTTTCAACGCATCCTCGGGAAATATGGCCGAGGTGTGAAAGAGCGTGCCGTGACGTTTGCGGCAATCGAGGCAGTGGCAGATGCCGACTCGGTAGGGCTGACCTGTCACTTCGAAACGGACATCGCCGCATAGGCATCCGCCGGTCGATCGATTCATGTCACACCTCCTCTTCAGATTTTTATATTACCGACAGCCCTCACCCTAACCCTCTCCCAGAGGTAGAGGGAACTGACCGCGCTGAATGTGCAAGTTGCACCGACTTGAGATACCGAGTCGAACTCAGGTTTTGAAAGGCCTGGAGATCTGCTCCCTTTCCCCCTCGCCCCCTTTGGGGGAGAGGGCTGGGGTGAGGGGGGAATCGCACTGACACACCGCAAAACACAAAGCCCCCGCCATCCAGTATTTTCATCAATAAACACTAAGCCGTGATCGCGTTTAAAGCACACAAACCGTTACGCCATCCCCCCTACAACACCTTGCGTCGTTACCTACGCGTACGCCAGAATCCGCCGGCTTACACGGCTATGGGCCGGGCTATATCGTTGGCCTGTCACTGCAAAACAGTGATCGGGTTTGGTAGCCCGCTTTAAATTGTCGTTGTTGCGACACCGTCGATGCTGTCTCCTTTTTTTGAGGTATGGCTTTGAATGGTGGGCATGCGTGGGGCTCATCCGTGAGCGCCGGGTTACCCAATTTGACCGGTCTACCAACCCGCGCATGGCCGCCACCCGCCGTTTGGTAGCGAGGGTGATGGCTCCCATTTTTTCAAATTGGAGCTTTATCTATGTTCAAGATCACGCCAAATCCACCGCCCACCGATCCAATCCCTCACGACCCCGCGCTTGACCCGCAAAAGGTCAAAGAGGCAACCGACCGCGCCCTCGACTACTACCTCCGGCCCGAAGCACTAGGGGCTCCGCCAAGCTCACCCAAGTTTCGCCCGGTCTATTTGGTCGACCCCACTCTGGATGAAGAAACCCTGTTGGTCGAAGCCTGTGAGTCGCTTTCCTACGCCCACTCCATGGCCGGTAACATCGCCAACTCGATAGGCGGCCCGGAGCGCAAACCGCTGCTGGCGCTGCAACAGGTGATCATGCTGAACGAGCTGTTGGTCAACCGACTGCTGGACAAGCTGCGCATCCCGCAGTAGTCAACAGACGGACTGAGTGAGGGGTCACACCCTCACTTTCGCTTTGCCGCCTCCCGCAGATTGATGAGCAGAACTCATCAAGCCATCCCGATTTATCCGTCTAGTCCCCACCAGTCACCTCGCTTAGTCTTTCCCCCACGCCCAATGGGAGATCGACATGCACAAGTACACACTCGGCATCCGTTCACTCGAAGTATCCGCCCTCGGCTTTGGCTGCATGGGCCTGAGCCGTGCCGCCGGCACCGCGAATCAAACGAAGATCTCGGGCGCCCCGGTCAAAGGCCCGGTGTTCGAATTCGCCCCGGTGATCAACCGGTACCTGCAAAGCCACCTGTTCGGCGACATCTTCGAGCGCGACAACCTCGACTGGCAAAGCCGTGAACTGGCCACTGTCGGAGCGCTGGCAGCGACGCCGGGCGTGGAACCGCAACTGCGCGCGCATATGGCGGCAAGCTTGCGCGTCGGGCTCAGCGCGGCACAGTTGTGCGAGGTCACTGAGCAGTTGAAAAAACACGAGGATGCGCAGACTGCCGAACGTGCGAATGCAGCGCTCAAGGAGGTTTTGGCGGCTTCGAAAAAATGACCTGAAAATGGACCTGATATCGATGTCTTAAAGAAAATCGGCGTTCGAGGTTGTGGTGAATCCGCTGATCTACAAGCCCTTGCCCGCGTTCAGCGTCCATACTGTGGTTTTCAAAAGTCGGGACACCGCCATGCCCTCCCCCGAATCCAGCCTATTGCAGAGCTGGCATGCCAACGCTGATGCCTGGATCGAAGCGATCCGCAGCGGCGCCATTGAAAGCCGTCAGCAGGTTACCGATCAGGCGATTGTGCTGGCGATCATGGGCCGCCAACCGCAGCGCGTACTTGATCTGGGTTGCGGCGAAGGCTGGTTGTTGCGGGCGCTGGCGGATCGCGGGATTGAAGCTGTCGGTGTGGATGGCGATGCGCGGCTGATCGAGGCGGCGCGTCTGGCGGGGGCGGCGCGGGTGCATGTTGCGAGTTACGAAGCGCTGGTCGATGGCAAGGTCGATATCGGTCGTGACTACAACCTGGTGTGCGCGAATTTCTCGCTACTGCATCAAGACATAATTCCGCTGCTTGCCGCGATGAATGCCTTGCTTGTTCCCACAGGTGTTGTGGTCATTCAGACACTGCATCCATGGTCTGTCGCGGCAGGCGATTATCAGGATGGCTGGCGCGAAGAATCGTTCGCGGGATTCAAAGGTCAGTGGCAGCCGATGCCGTGGTATTTCCGCACGTTGTCGAGTTGGCTGAATGCGCTGGACATGGCCGGGTTCCAATTGGCCGGTTTGCAGGAGCCACAGCATCCGCAAAGTCCAGTGCCGCAGTCGTTGCTGATGGTTGCCGAGCGCCGCTGAGATTTCAGAAACACCATCAATCATTGTGGGAGCTGGCTTGCCAGCGATGGCGTCGGGTCAGTCAACATTGATGTTGAAGGTGCTGGCCTCATCGCTGGCAAGCCAGCTCCCACAGTGGTTTGGGTGTGCCAGGAATTTGTGACCACCATACAAACCTGTGGGAGTGAGCCTGCTCGCGATGACGGTATTTCAGGCGACATCAATGTTGAATATCAGACCGCAATCGCTTGCAGGCAAGCTCCCACAGTGGTTTCGGGACCACGGATGCGGTACTGCGCCAGCAGGCGCATGACGTAGCCTATCTTGATCAGGGTCGGGCCGAGGATGGTCAGGGCGTGCATCGCCACCAGCAGCGCAATCGGCATCTGGCCGTTGTAGAGATAAGCGCCGTAGATGCCGGTCAATTTGACTCAATCTCTAGTCGTTATGACTACGATCTGACGCCCGCTAACTTGTCGATCTACGGCACCGGCAATCGACCAAGGACTGACTACGCTGTTAATCCTGCGTGTCTAACCTGCCGAGGATGACTGCCATGCAACGCTTTCAGAAACTCACACCGTGCCTGTGGTTCGACGATCAGGCCGAAGCCGCTGCGAAGTTCTATTGCTCGATCTTCGATCATTCGAAAATCACCGGCCTGACCCACTACAGCAAGGTCGGTCAGGAATTTCACGGCAAGCCGGAAGGTGCGGTGATGACCGTCAGTTTTGAGCTCGATGGCCAGACCTTCACCGGGCTCAACGGTGGGCCGATGTTCAAATTCAGCGAGGCCATTTCGTTTCAGGTCAACTGCCAGAATCAGGAAGAAGTCGACCATTTCTGGGGCCATCTGTCCGAGGGCGGCCCGGTCGAAGCCCAGCAATGCGGCTGGCTCAAGGACAAATTTGGGGTGTCATGGCAGATCGTGCCGGTGGCCTTTATGCACATGATGCTGGATGCCGACACCAGCAAATCGCAGCGAGCGATGCAGGCCATGTTCACGATGAAAAAACTCAACATTGCCGAACTCGAACGGGCCTTTGCCGGCCAGAGCTAATACACTGGCGCGCTGGCCTGCCGGGAATAACAACGATGAAACACGCTGCCGCCAAAAACCCTGAAAAAGCCCCGCGTTTCTGGCGTGACGCGGCGCTGCCGTTCATTGAAGCGCGGGCCATCGCCGATGGCCGCGAGGTCTGCTATGCGCGCCATTCCCACGCGCACTTTTCCATTGGCGCGATCACCGCCGGTCGCAGCACCTATGTGCATGAGCAGGCGCAGTTCGAAGTCGCGGCAGGCACCGTGGTGCTGATGAATCCCGGCGATGTGCATGCGTGCAATCCGATCGATGATCAGCCCTGGTCGTATGTGATGCTGTACGTCGAAACGCCCTGGCTGACGGATTTGCAGCATCAGTTGGGGTTCGCCAGTAATCTTAAGTTTCGGCGTTTCTCCACTACTCATCTCGACGACACCGCGCTGTTCAACGACCTGAATGAACTTTATGAAACGCTGGTCGACCCGCAACAGGATGTGCTGCGCAAACAGAGCGCAGCAGTGGAGTTTTTCAGCGACCTGCAACTGCGGTTGAATCCCGCCGGCCCCTCGCTGCGCGAACCCAATTTCAAGCTGGAACGCGCGGCCGATTTCATCCGCGAACACTGTACCGAGCTGCTGAACCTCGACGACATCTGCACGGCGGCACAACTGTCGCCTTCGTACCTGATCCGTGCCTTCAAACAGCATTACGGCATGACGCCCCACGCCTTTGTGGTCAACCAGCGCATCCAGTTCGCCCGCGAGCGTTTGCGCAGCGGGCAGTTGATTGCCGATGTGGCGCTGGAAGCCGGGTTTGCCGATCAGGCGCATTTTCAGCGAGCCTTCAAGCAACATTTGGCGGCAACGCCCGGCCAATATCGCGGCTGATGGTTTGCCCCGATTGATCGTTCCCGCGCTCTGCGTGGGGAACGTAGCCCGGGACGCTCCGCGTCCCTTCCAGAGCCGGACGCAGAGCGTCCGATGAAGCATTCCCACGCGGAGCATGGGAACGATCAATCGCTGGCCAACACATTCAGATATTGACATATCGGTAAATTCCGATATCTTCGCGGCATGGACCTACTCGAAATCTTCAAAGCCCTCTCGAACCGCACACGCCTGGAAATCCTCAAAGGCCTGAAGGATCCCGAGAAACATTTTCCTCCGCAGGATGAGGGCGACGTGCACACGGTGGGCGTTTGCGTCAGCAGTATTCAGGAAGGCGTCGGGCTGTCGCAGTCGACGGTGTCCGATTACCTGGCGACGCTGCAACGCGCAGGCCTGGTCGAGGTCAGGCGCATTGGGCAGTGGACCTATTACAAACGTAACGAAGCAGCGATCAGTGCGCTGGCCGAGATCATCGGCAGCGAGCTGTAATTCTTTGCCCCAAGATATCGAGAATTCCCGATATCCCTTTTTACCGAAACGAGGAAATGCAATGAAAGCGATGATCCTTACTTCATTTGGCGGCGCGCAATCGTTCGAACTTTGTGAAGTTCCCAAACCAGTGCCACACGCGGGAGAAGTGCTGGTCCGGGTGCACGCCACCTCCATCAATCCGCTGGATTATCAGGTGCGCCGTGGCGACTATGCCGATCTGGTGCCCCTGCCAGCCATCACCGGGCACGACGTCTCTGGCGTTATCGAAGCGGTCGGCCCGGGGGTGACAGCGTTCATGCCGGGTGACGAAGTCTGGTACACCCCGCAGATTTTCGACGGTCCAGGCAGTTATGCCGAATACCACGTCGCGGCCGAAAACATTGTCGGCAAGAAGCCGGCCACACTGAGCCATCTTGAAGCGGCGAGCCTGAGTCTGGTTGGCGGCACGGCGTGGGAAGCGCTGGTCGTGCGGGCGACGCTCAGAGTCGGCGAGAGCATTCTGATCCACGGCGGCGCGGGCGGCGTCGGTCATGTCGCAATCCAGCTGGCCAAAGCCATCGGCGCGAAGGTCTTCACCACTGTGCGTGAAGGCAATTTCGAGTTCGCCAGGCAGATGGGCGCCGATGTGCTGATCGATTACGAAAAGGAAGATTATGTCGCCGCGATCCTGCGCGAAACCGAGGGTCGTGGCGTCGATGTTGTGTTCGACACCATCGGCGGCAACACCCTGGCGCGCAGCCCCGACGCCCTCGCACAACTGGGCCGCGTGGTATCGATCGTAGACCTTGCCCAGCCGCAAAACCTGATTCAGGCCTGGGGCAAGAACGCCAGTTATCACTTCGTTTTCACCCGACAGAATCGCGGCAAGCTCGATGAACTGAGCGCATTGATCGCCAACGGTCAGTTGCGCCCGCACGTTGGCGCAGTCTATCCGCTGGCCGACATCGGCCTCGCGCATGCCCGGCTGGAGACGCCCAACAACGGCGTTCAAGGGAAAATTGCGATTGCTGTCGTGCCGTCGCCCGAACTCGCCAATCGCTGAACCCAGCCCCGAGGAGAACACCATGATTTATGAGATCGCTTTACTGCCCGTTCACACAGGGAACACCGAAGCCTTCCGGCAGGCATTTGCCGGGGTCGAGCCACTGCTCAGGCGCGCCAAGGGTTACGGCGGGCACTTGCTTGCGCAGGGAATTGAAACGCCTGAGGTGTTCAATCTGATTGTGCGCTGGCAATCCCTTGAGGATCACACGCCGGGGTTTGAAGCGAGTGAGGACCATCGGCTGTTCATGCTGGGTCTGGAGGAATATTTTTCCGAAGAGCCGAAGGTGTATCACATTGAGGGCGGCGCCTTTCAGCAGCCGTTCGACTAATAATCTCTCGGCTACACCGCGATTCATTGTAGGAGTGAGCCTGCTCGCGATAGCGGCGTATCAGTCGACATCTATATTGACTGATACATCGCTATCGCGAGCAGGCTCACTCCTACAGGGTTTACGGTAGCAGCAGGTAGATAGCACTCAGCGCCAACAACCCCGCCATGCTCCGATTGAACCAGCGCATCCCCGCCGCGTTGCTCAGATACCCACGCAAAAACGTCCCGGCATAAGCCCAGCAGCCGACCGACAGATAACAGATCACCAGATAAACCGCCGCAAACTGCCACACCAAGCGCGCCTCGCCATCGGCGACAAACGCGCCCATGCCCGCGACGCAGGCCAGCCAGGCTTTCGGGTTGAGCCATTGCATCACCGCGCCGTACAGCATAGATGGCGCCCGCCCGGAATCCTTGGCGTTCAACTGTCCATCATCCACGGCCAGTTTCCACGCCATGAACAGCAGAAACGCCACGCCGGCCAGTTGCACCACCCGGGTCATGAACGGCCAAAGCTTGAGCACCTCATGCAAGCCCAGCCCCATCAGCACCAGCAGCAACACAAACCCCAACGTGGCCCCGGCAACATGCCGCTGACTGGCGCGAAAACCGAACTGCGCCCCGGAACTCAACGCGACAATATTCACCGGCCCCGGCGTGATCGACGCCGCCAACGCAAACGCCGCCATCGAAACAATCAGACTCATCGCACACCTGCTTCAAATCGAGGAACAAGGTGCTCACCCTAACCAGCACCCGATCCCCGGTATTGAAGAAAATGCCCCTGTGATCCTGATCGTTCCCACGCTCTGCGTGGGAATGTAGCCTGGGACGCTCCGCGTCCCCTTCAGAGCCGAACGCAGAGCGTCCGTTGAGGTATTCCCACGCGAAGCGTGGGAACGATCACATGACCCACCGCTTTCGCGAGCAGGCTCGCTCCCACATTAAAATCTACGCTCAGTCCAGACGCGGCACGGTGAAGCGGAACTCGCTGCCCTGCCCCGGTTCGCTCTCGGCGAAGATCCGTCCACCGTGGGCTTCGACGATGCCTTGGGTGATGTACAAACCCAGGCCGGTGCCGGTCGGATTGCCCTCTTTCACCGTCCAGTAACGGTCGAACACATGCGGTAGATGCTCCTTGGGAATGCCTTCGCCGCTATCGCGAACAGTGAAGACGATTTCATTGCCGACGGAGGTGGCATGCACGCCCACCCTGCCCAGTCGCGGGGTGAACTTGATCGCGTTGCCGACCAAGTTCGACAGCACCTGGAACAGCCGCTCCGGGTCAGCATGAATGCGCAGATCAGGATCGGCCGCGAAGGAAATGCTGATGTCCTTGTCCAATGCCAACGGTGCAAGCAGCGCCTGCGCCTCTTCGAACATCTGCGCGACATCGAGCTTTTGTGGGGTGATGGAGTAGCGTCCGGCGTCGATTTTCGAGGTGTCGAGCAAGTCCTCCAGCAGCGTGTTCATGCGTCCGGCAGCCTGCTGCATGGTGTCGATGGCCGTCGAGATGCGCCGTGAAGTGTGCGGGCCGTCCGAGCTGAAGGCCTTCTGCATCATGCCGCAGAGCATCGAAATCACGGTCATCGGGTTGCGCAGATCGTGGGAGACCACCGCCACCAGCTCATCGCGGGCGCGCACCGCTTCCTGCTCGCGGCGCACCTGCCGGGCCAGATCGTTTTCCAGTGCCGAACGGCGCAGGTCATTGGCAGCGAACAGGTCACCGTGGCTCCACTTGGTGGATATCCCGGCCATCTCGACTTTCCAGATTTCAAACGAGGTGCGCGGGCGCAAGCGCAGGCCGGCGTCGGAGTTTTCCAGGTCCAGCGGCTTGTGCGGATCGCCGCTCCAATTGATGTTTTCCTTGACCTCGGGGCGGAACCAGAACACGCCGTTGTCCACCGGTTTCGGCAGGCTCATGGCGAGCACGCCGCTGGCCACCTGCTGATACTGCGCGGCCGGCGGGTAGACGCTGGCCAGATGATGACTGGCAAACACCGACTCGCCGCTGTCCTGCAGCCACTTGTGCAAGGCGCGAATGTCTTCCGGCTCCGGGCAGTTGCCGTAGCGGTGCAGTTGTTTGTCTTCGATGATTGCAATACCGCCGGCATTGGTCAGCGCCATCAGGGTCTGCGGCTGATTGGCGAGGCCGTCGAAGACATTCTGCGGCGAGTCGATCATCGCTTGATTGAGCAGCGCCAAGGCTTCGACTTTTTCTTCGCGCTGACGGCTGATCTCCAGCGCTTCCATGGCGCTGATCTGCAGCGACAGCACCTGGCCGATGGTCTGACACGCCGCGCGCAATTCGTGCGGCACGTGCAGTGGCTGACGATTGCCGCAACTGATCAGGCCCCAGAGCTTGTCACCCTTGAGCAGGGAAATGCTCATCGACGACAGCACGCCCATGTTCTTCATGTACTGACAGTGGATCGGCGACACGCTGCGCAGGGTGGCGAAACTCAGGTCCAGCGGCGTGTTCGTGTCCGGGCGCAACTTTGGCAGCAGCGGCACTGGTTGATAGTCGGCATTGGGGATGATCCGCAGCCAATTGGTGCGATACAGCTCGCGCGCTTGTTCGGGAATGTCCGAGGCCGGGAAGAACAGGCCATTGAACACTTCCATCGACGGGTCGGAGGCTTCGGCGATGACCTGACCGTGGCCCTCCTCCTCGAAACGATAGATCAACACCCGGTCGTAACCGGTCATGGCCTGGATTTCCTTGACGCTGATGTCGTACAGCGCCTGCAACGTGGTCGCCGCTTGCAGACGCTGAAGCATGCGCCCCAGATGAGTCTGGTTGCCGGCGACGTTGCGCGGCTGGAAGTTCTCGACGTGGATTTCCAGCTCCAGGATCAATACGCCCTGATGACGATGCAACAAGCCCTCGAACGCGGTGCCGTTGAGCCTGAAGCGCAGCGGCTGCAAGTCGGACAGCGACGGTTGCAGCAAGGCCTCGCGCACTTTTGCCGCTTCGGCGTCGCCGATCAGGCTTTCCAGCGGCTGGCCGATCAGGCTTTGCGGCTCTCGGGCCAGCAACGTTTCGACATTGGCGCTGACCTGAATGATCACCAACTCAGGCTCGCTCAGGGTCAGCAACAAACCGTGGGGCTGGATCGCACCGGGAAAACGGATCGGCTCATCGGCACAGTTGGCCAGCAGTTCTTCAAAGGCTTCTTTGTCTTGCGGGTTCATGCCAGTACCTCCCGGCTTTCGAGCCAGCGCTCGAAACAACTGAATGTGGTTTGTGCCGCTGTGACGACGGCGGCGCGCTCATCGGCGCTCATCGGCTGATTGCCCAGATATTCGATGAAATCGCGCCAGCGCCGGCCCGTGGCGGCGCCGTAGATATCGAGAAAGGCCGCGCCGTTGTTGGCTTCCAGGCCTAACCGTGAAGAGATTTCGCGGCGCAGAATCTGCCCGCCGAGCGTCGCGCCCTCGAGGACGTAGAGCACGCCCAGGCAGGCAGCGCTTGAGTCGATGATCGGCAACTGCTGGCAGTGCGGCAGGCTTTGCAGCGCTGCGGCGGATACGCCCAGAGCTAGCAGGTCGGCGCGCAGGGTTGGCGTTTTGAGGCGGGGCGCCAGATCAAAATCGGTGGGGATTGCATCGCTTTGCTGCAGTGCGTTTTCCAGCGGTAAATAGAAGCCGTAATAGGCCTGCACCAGCCGGACAAAGGCCTGGGTATCGAGGGTATCGGAGAAAAAGGGAAGGCGTTTTTCCAGCGCGATGTGCAGCTCGGCAGTGCCGGCTCGCAGATCTTGCAGCACCGGTGGCACATAAACTTCACGGGCCTTTGCTTGCATGTAGATCGCTCTTGGTGGGGCCGCCTGGGGCCAAACGGGGTGAGTGCAACGTCGGCGAAATTTTACACGGCTATCGCGGTTTCTGACCGGCCGGATAGTTATTTCTGCCGAAACCATCACCCTCTGAGTCATTCAGAGTGAAGGCATCTGCAAAAAGTTCGACCGCGTTGCCCAACGGCGCCGGGCGCTGTACCGCGACAGCACCGCGTGACTGTATGGGTCTGGGCGCCCGGAGGCTGTGATAAAAATATCGTTCTCGTTACTGGAGTGCCGCCATGGATCTCGCCACGCTCATCCTGTTTCTTCCGGCCTGTTTCGCCCTGAACATGGCCCCCGGGCCGAACAATCTGCTATCGATCAGCAACGCCACGCGTTATGGCTTTCGCCGCGCCTGCACGGCGGGTATCGGGCGGATTCTGGCGTTCGCCGGGATGATCGCGCTGGCCGGTGCGGGGCTGTCGGTGGTGTTGCAAACTTCAGAATGGTTGTTCCATGCGATCAAGATCATTGGCGCGGCGTATTTGCTGTACTTGGCCTGGCAGTTATGGCGGGCCAATCCTGAGGCCGAGCAGCAGGTGACGGGCGTGACCGTTGGTTTCTTTGCATTGGCGCGGCAGGAGTTTCTGGTGGCGGCGGGCAATCCGAAGGCGATCCTGTTATTTACCGCGTTTCTGCCGCAGTTCGTCGACCCGGCACGCCCGGTGCCGGCGCAGTTTGCAGTGCTGGGCGTGCTGTTTCTGCTGCTGGAGTGGATCGCCATCAGCGCCTACGCGTGGATGGGCCTGCACATGCGCCGCTGGTTCGCCGAGCCGCGCGGCAAACGAATGTTCAATCGTTGCTGCGCAGGCCTGCTGTCGGCGGCGGCTTCGGCGCTGTTGATGGCCAAACGCGCTTAAGCCTCGGACGGGCCTTTGAGCTCGACCTGATTGCCGTCCGGGTCGAAGCAGTACAGCGACAGCCCTTTGCCTTCGGCGCCGAAGCGTGATTCGGCTTTTGCGGCGGTGAGGCCGAAGGTTTGCAGATGTGCAATCAGTGCAGCCTCATCAAATGGCTCAATGCGCAGGCAAAAGTGATCGACGTTGCGTCGCTCGGCCCCGGCCGCCCCGCCGCCCTTGCGGCCGAGTTCGCCTTGCAGGTCGACGAGGTCGATCATCGAAGTGCCGGCGCGCAGGTGGATCAGGCCCAGCGGTTCGTTGCGTTTGACCACTTCGGCGCCGAACACCTGGCCGTAGAAGTCGATGCTGCGCGCAAGATCGGCGACGCGCAGGACGATGTGATCAATGTGTTGGATGGAAAACGGATGCATCGGGCACACCTCAACAAACGGTAGGAGCTGCCGATAGCGGCGATCTGGGATTTTGGGACGCGGAGCGTCCCAGGCTGCATTCCCACGCAGAGCGTGGGAACGATCAAGATCGCAGCCTGTGGCAGCTCCTACACGGTAGTTCAGGGGATTTGAAAATTCACTGTCGATTTTTCGGTGGAGCCATCGAGAATCTGGTTTTACTCTCGAGCCATGAACATACAAACCGCTGTCCTGCCGCCCCACGCCGAAATGGTTCGCGCCATGCTCGAACGCGACACTGCCTATGAAGGCGTGTTCTTTACGGCCGTGAAAACCACCGGAATCTTCTGCCGCCCCAGTTGCACGGCGCGCAAGCCGAAACCGGAGAACGTCGAGTTCTTCGCCCATGCCGACGAATGCATGTCGGCCGGCTATCGCGCCTGCCTGCGCTGCAAACCGCTGGACGCCGCCGCCATCGCCCCGGACTGGGTGCAACGCCTGCTCACCGCCGTGGAGGCCGACCCGGAGGTGCGCTGGAGCGATGCGCAACTGCTCGCCGAAGGTATCGAACCGCTGAAACTGCGACGCTGGTTCAAGCAGCACTTCGGCATGACCTTCCATGCGTGGCTGCGAACGCGCCGCTTGGGCATGGCGCTGGGCGGGATCAAGCAAGGCACCTCGATTGATCACGCCGCGTTTGATTCCGGTTATGAATCGCTCAGCGGTTTTCGTGATGCTTTCCAGAAGTCATTCCACATCACCCCCGGTCGCGCCGAACACAGCGAGCCGCTGCTGTTCACCCGACTGACCACCCCGCTGGGGCCGATGATTGCCATGGCCGAGCGGCGTGGCCTGGTACTGCTGGAGTTTCTTGATCGCCCGGCGCTGACCCGCGAAGTCGAAGAACTGCAACACCGCTACGGCTATGCGGTCGCGCCGGGGCACAACCCACATCTGCAACAGATCGAGCAGCAACTGGCGCAGTATTTCGCCGGTCAACTGACGACCTTTACCGTGCCACTGCACCTGCCCGGCAGCGAGTTCGCCCGGCAGGTCTGGTCGGCGCTGCTGCAGATACCTTACGGCCACACCAGCACCTACGGCGCCATCGCCGCCGGTTTGGGCAAACCCGGCGCCAGTCGCGCGGTCGGCCTGGCCAATGGGCACAATCGGTTGTCGATTGTGGTGCCCTGCCATCGGGTGATCGGCGCGGATGGCTCGCTCACCGGCTATGGTGGTGGACAACCGCGCAAGGCGTTTCTGCTGCGGCTGGAAAACGCCGCCGTGCAGCTCACCCAACAACTGGCATTCTGACCCACCGAATCAACTGACAAGAAGGTTTTTTGATGAACGCGCTCGCTACGCAGTTTCACCAGTTGCACCAGCAAGGTCTGTTGATTCTGACCAATGTCGCCGACGCCACCGGTGCGCGACTGGTCGAGCACCTGGGCGGTAAAGCCGTGGCCACCAGCAGTGCGGCAGTGGCCTGGGCTCACGGTTACCCGGACGGCAACACCCTGCCCCTTGAACGTCTGGTGTCGACGGTGGAATCCATCGCCCGGGTGATCAGCATTCCCTTGACCGTGGATGTCGAGGCCGGCTATTCCGATGACCTCGGGCGCGTCGCCGAAGTGCTGGATGCGGTGATCGCAGCGGGGGCCGTGGGCATCAATATCGAGGACGGTTCTGCCGATCCAGAGTTGCTCGCGCGCAAGATCGAAGTGGCGCGACAGGTGGCCAACAAGCGCGAGGTGCAGCTGTTCATCAATGCACGCACCGATGTCTATCTGAAAAGCCTTGTGCCGGCCGAGGATCGCGTCGCCGAAACCCTGCACCGCGCGGCGCTGTATCAAGCGGCCGGCGCGGATGGTTTGTTCGCGGCGGGCGTCACCTCGGCCTATGAAATCGAGGCCATCTGCAAAGGCACGACGCTGCCGGTCAATGTCCTGGGTTTCGCTTGCCTGCCTTCGCCGCAAGAACTGCAAGCGCTGGGCGTGCGCCGCTTGAGCGCGGGTTCCGGCATCGCCGAATTCCTCTATGGCGCCATGAGTGGGCTGGTAAAAAGCTTTCTGGCCAGCGGCAAACTCGATACCCATGACCTCAAGGCTTTCACCTACGGCGAAGTCAACGGCTTGCTGAAATAACATGCCTGATGCCTATCTAGCGGCCAGCGAGTTTCTGTCCGCGCTCGATGCGGACTGGCAACGCCATATCGCAGCGGTCGGCCCGTGCCGGCATCAACCGCATCCGGCGCGTGATCCCTACGAGTCGCTGGTGCGGGCGATTGCTTATCAGCAACTGCATGCCAAGGCCGGCGATGCGATTGTCGGGCGGCTGGTGGGGTTGTTTCCTGGACAGTCGTTTCCGCGGCCGGAGCAAATCCTTGCGACGAATTTTGAGCGCATGCGCAGTTGCGGGTTTTCCGCGGGCAAGATTGAGACGATTCAGGGGATTGCCCAAGCGACGCTGGATGGCGTGGTGCCGGATTACGCCACGGCGCTGGCGATGGACGATGAGGTGCTGATCGAACGTTTGGTCAGTTTGCGCGGGGTGGGTCGCTGGACGGTGGAGATGTTGCTGATTTACAGCCTGGAACGCATGGATATTCTGCCAGCCGATGACTTTGGTGTGCGTGAGGGGTATCGGCGTTTGAAGGGGTTGGAGGTGCAGCCGACGCGCAGGCAGATGGTTGAGATCGGGTTGGCCTGGAGTCCTTTTCGGACGGTGGCGGCTTGGTATTTGTGGCGGGTGCCTAAACCGCTGCCCTCACCCTAGCCCTCTCCCAGAGGGAGAGGGGACTGATTGGGGGAGATTGGAGATTCACGTCGACCTGAAATAACGTCTTTGAATCCATGAACGCCAAGACTTCTCAATTCCATAATCGACTGCCCTCACCCTAACCCGCCCGAAACGTCGGACCGCCCAAAGGTAGAGGGGACTGATTGGAGGATATTGGAGATTTTACGTCGACCTGAAATAACGTCTTTGAATCCATGAACGCCAAGACTTAGATCCATAATCGACTCGGTTTTTCAGGTCGATGTATAACGCAAGACTCCTCGGTCGGCTCCCTCTCCCTCCGGGAGAGGGCTGGGGTGAGGGTCTGCTTTTCACAGCCCGGATTTCAACCGGCTGAACGCCCGGATCAAAGCCCGATTGAACGCCTTGCCATTGTCATTCTTGCTGTACAGCGAAGCCCTGACCTGCGCGGACGGATACGTCCCCGGATCATTACGAATCGACGCGTCCACCAAACCATCCGCCGCCGTGATCGCATTGGCGTAGTGAATGGTGTCGGTGATCGGCGCAATCACTTCCGGCGTCATCAGATAATCCATCAGCGCCAACCCGGCCTGGGGATGCGGCGCGTCCTTGGGCACGACCATGGCATCGAACCAGATCAACGTGCCCTCTTTCGGAATCCGGTAACTCAATGTGAACGGCTTCTTCGCCGCCTCCGCCTGCCCCGCCGCAATGGCGACATTGCCGTTCCACGACATCGCCACGCAGGTATTGCCATTGGCCAGATCGCTGATATTCAGATCATTGTCGAAATAGCGGATATACGGCCGGATCTTCGCCAGTTGCTGCTCGGCGAGTTTCAAGTCATCAAGATTTTGCCGATTGATGTCCAGCCCCATGTACTTCATGACAGCGGCAAATACTTCGTTGGGATCGTTGAGCAGACTCACCCCGCAATCGGCGAATTTCGAAACCACCGCCGGATCGAACAACATCGCCCAACTGTCCGTCGGCGCCTCGGGTAACCGCTGTTTTATCGCCTCCTCCTGATAGCCGACGCCAGTGGTGCCCCAGGCGTAAATCCCGGCATAGCGATTGCCCGGATCGAACACCGCCATGTGCTGGCGAAACTCTTCACCGACCCCGGCGAAGTGCGGCACCCGGGCCTTGTCCAACGGCTGGATCGCGCCGCTCTCGATGGCCCGCGACAGGTGCTGTCCGGCGGTCAACACTAGATCGTAGCCGCTGCGCCCGGTAAGCAGTTTGGTCTCGACGGTTTCCAGCGAATCAAAGTGATCGGCGACCACATGAATGCCGGTCTGCGCCTCGAAATTCTTCAGGGTATCCGGCGCCAGGTACTCGCCCCAGATGTACAGATTTACTACCGGTTTGGCGGTGTCGGCAGCCTGCACACACAAGGGGGCGAGCACCAGCATCAAGGCTTGAGTCAGTTTGTGCAGGCGCATGGTCAGGCTCCTTTTTTCAGGCCGGCGTATTGCGGCATGGTGATGCACGCGACGTTGCCGCCGCCGAGAAGGATTTCCCGGGAGTTCTCGATGCCAACAATCTTGTGCTGCGGGAACAGTTCGGCCAGCGTCGCCATGGCAACCTTGTCGTTACGATCACCGAACAGCGGCACCACGATCGAGCTGTTGCCGGCGTAGTAGTTGATGTACGACGCGCAGATTTTCGTGCCAGCCTGACGAGTGTGGGTGCTGTCCTGCTGATCGAGGCCGTCGGCTTCTTCGGCGGTCCACTCGAGCACGTCCGGTTGCGGCAGCTTGTGCACGATCAACTCGCGGCCACGGCTGTCGCGGGTGCTGCGCAGGATGTCGTAGGCTTCTTGATAAATTTCCCACTGCGGATCGTCGCGGTTGTCGGTCCATTGCAACACCACTTCACCGGGACGCACAAAGCAGGCGAGGTCATCGACATGGCCATCGGTTTCGTCGAACTTGCAGCCGCGTGGCAGCCAGATGACTTGCTCGGCACCGAGGTAATCAGTCAGGCGTCGGGTGACTTCGTCCTTGCCCAGATGCTGGTTGCGATTGCGGTTGAGCAGGCATTGTTCGGTGGTGAGGATGCTGCCCTGACCGTCACTCTGGATGCCGCCCAACTCGGCAATCAGCGGCGCGCGGTAGCGGTCGAAGCGCTCGATTTCGAGGATCTTGCTGGCGATCTGGTCGTCCTTGTCCCACGGGTAATACAGGCCGCCGTCAAGACCGCCATAGGCGTTGAATTCGAAGTCGACGCCGCGCACTTCACCGCTGCGATCGTTGACCACAAAGCATGGGCCGCTGTCGCGGAACCAGGTGTCGTTGCAGGTCATCTCGACCACGCGCACTTGTGGCGGCAACTGCCGGCGGGCCGTGGCGAACTGCGCGGCGGAGGCACAAACGGTGACTGGTTCGCTGTGGGAAATGGCGGTGACGATCTGCACCCAGACTTTCTGCGCCGGTTTCGCGCCGTTGCGCCAGACGTCGGTGCGCTCCGGCCAGCCGAGCCAGCAGCCGGACTTGGCTTCGAATTCGCCGGGCAGACGGAAGCCGTCCTGTTTGGGGGTGGAGTCGAGCAAACGTGCCATGGTCAAACCTCGTCTTCGCGATGTGAATGACCACAGGCTAAGGGCGCACACAGTACGCCCGCCAACGATGATTATTGCGGAACAGTTGAATTCAACTCATCAATCCGCCAGTTGATCGTTGAACCATTCGAGCATCTGCGCCACCGCCGGGCGCTCCAGCCGCAGCCGCTCGCAGACCAACGCATATTGGCCGAGAGCAGTCATGCTGGAGGCGAAGGGCCGCACGAGGCGACCACTCTGTAAATCCTCCTGCGCGGTGAGGTTATCGCCCATGGCCACGCCCTGCCCTTGCGCCGCCGCTTCCAACGCCAAACCAGCGTGGGCGAAATACAACTGACGCTGCGGGCGTAGATCACCGGCGTGGCTGGTCAGCCACGCGGTCCAGGTCTTGCCGTCCTGATCGTCGTGCAGCAGGCAGTGACGGGCCAGATCCTTCGGGGTTTTCAAGCTGCCCTGGTTGAACAGGCCGGGGCTGCACACCGGGAAGAACTGCAAGGCTGGCAGCGGCCGCACGAAGTAGGCGCTGCTGTCCACCGGGCCGGTGCCATAGGTGATCGCCAGGTCGATGTCTTCGCCGGGCGCCGTGGCGTCGATCGGTTGTTCGTAGAGGTGCAAGGTGATGTGCGGATAACGCGCGTAGAAATCAGTGAGGCGACTCATCAACCATTTCTGCGCGAGTTCGGCGGTGACGGCCAGTCTGAGCACGGCCAGCGACGACGGATCGCGCAATTCATCGCAGGCATCGCCGATCAGTTCGAAGGCTTGTTGCAGGCTTTGCATCAGCCGCCCGGCGGCGATGGTCGGGCGGATTTGTCGGCCTTCGCGGATGAAGAGTGAGACGCCGAGTTGTTCTTCGAGCTGGCGGATCTGATGGCTGACGGCGCTGTCGGTGACGCACAGTTCGGCGGCTGCACGGCCGAAATGCGCGTGGCGAGCGGCGCATTCGAAGGTGCGCAGGGCGGCCAGTGAGGGGAGTCGTCGCATAGGGGGGGTCCGTTTTTTGGGTCATGCTGACTGGCTCGTCGATATGAGTCCAGCCCGTTACCCTCACCCCAGCCCTCTCCCGGAGGGAGAGGGGGCCGATCGGGGGATATTGACGATGTACGCCGACCTGAACGTGCTTGGGTGAATCCATAATCGACTCGGGTTTCCAGGTCGATGGATGACGCAAGACAACTCGGTCAGTCCCCTCTCCCTCTGGGCGGTCCGACGTTTCGGGAGGGTTAGGGTGAGGGGCTTTTGCCTGTATCGCACTGTATACCCGGAAGCCGCAGACACACCAAACGCACAATCCGCCATCCTGCCGACACATCACCGATACACCCCAAAGCTGAAATGACCCGGTCGATTTCACTCAATTCACCGGAGACGCCTCATGACCACCACCCTTTCAACTGCGGTCAAATCCCTGCACCTGAACCTCGACCGCGCCGGCACGTGGATCGCCCCACTGACCCTGCGCCTGTTCATCGCCTGGGAATTCTTCGAGTCCGGACTGGAGAAATTCAACGGGCAGAACTGGTTCGAAGACATCCAGGACAAATTCCCCTTCCCGTTCGATCACCTGCCGGCAACGCTCAACTGGGAATTGTCGATGTGGGCTGAACTGATCTGCGCACTGGCGATTCTGGTGGGCTTCGGCACGCGGATCTCGGCGATCTCGCTGATCGTGGTCACCGTCGTCGCCACCGCCGCCGTGCACTGGCCGGCTGACTGGTCGTCACTGAGCGAGTTGGCGCAGGGTTATGCGATCACTAACAAAGGTTTCGGCAACTTCAAGCTGCCGGCGATTTACCTGGCGGCGCTGCTGCCGCTGGTGTTCGCTGGCGCTGGCAAGTTGAGTGTCGATGCGTGGTTGGCGCGGGTGTTCTGGAACCGGAGCACCCGCTGAGGCTCAATGCGCCCGATCAAGGCCCGCGAGCAAGGCGCTGTCACGGCTGTAGATGTCCGGTGAGTAACGCACGCGGCCGCTGCTGTCGACCTGTGCCGTCCAGTAAGTCATCAGGATCGGCACCGGCGCTGACAGGCGAAATTCGTGGGTGGTGCCGGTGGCCAGCAGGGTTTCGGTGCGGGCCTTTTCTGCGGGTGTGAGCAACAAGTCGCGCAATTGCATCGGATGCTCGACCCGCACGCAACCGGAGCTGAACGCCCGTGGGCCTTTGTCGAACAGTGCCTTGCTCGGCGTGTCATGCAGGTACACCGAGAACGGATTGGGGAAGCGAATGACCATTTGCCCCAGCGGATTTCGCGGCCCGGCATCCTGGCGCAGAAGGATGTTGCCGGGGTTGTCCCAATCGACGTCTGCCGCCGCGATCGGTTGACCGTTGGCGTCGAGCACCTGCAAGTTCTGGCGACTGAGGAAAGTCTGATCCTTACGGATCGCTGGCAGCTTGTCTTCTTTCCAGATGGTCGGCGGCACGGTCCAGGTCGGATTCAAGGTCAGGCGCGTGACGCGGGATTTGAGCAAGGGTGTCTGGCGCTCGGCGCGACCGACCTGGGTGCGGGTCTGCCACACCACCTGACCGCCTTGATAGAGGCTCAATTCGGCAGCGGCAACGTTGACCAGCAAGCCGTCCGGCTCCATGTCCTGGGCCATCCAGCGGAAGCGTTCGAGATTGACCCGCAACTGTTCGC
>Ga0307510_10001322_pt1 | contig 27040 bp, 25 predicted proteins | sample 12_EM_MG_FD_207224 | JGI IMG/M metagenome (GOLD analysis project Ga0307510, IMG submission 207224) | Populus trichocarpa ectomycorrhiza microbial communities from riparian zone in the Pacific Northwest, United States - 12_EM | ecosystem: Host-associated > Plants > Roots > Unclassified | place... | reverse complement strand
AGCCTTCATAGGAAATGCTTCGGCGATACTTGAGCTTAGTGAAATCTACTTTTGATAAAAGAGGTTCGAGATCCGGGAAGAATTCTTCAAAGGCTAGTGAATCCGATGATAGAGTGATGAAGACTAGCCCACTTGAAGTGAAATGTACATGGATAGAGCTGTCCTAGAAGCCCGGATTGTTCGAACATGTTAGGTTACTACCTGCAGCTGTTGTGAAGTTGTAGGACACTCACGTCGTTGTCTCGGTGCACTTCTATCCCACCGGTACCCCATCCAGTGCCTTCGGGGCTTGTGTTAATGACATAAAATTTGACTTGGGCGATTTCGTAGTACACCTTTTCACCTCGGTTTACGAATCGTGTGACAGGTCCTACAAAATGCCATGCCTTTCTCAAGAAGTGGTGATAGTTAGCAATTCTGGTATGAGGGGAGATAAAGAGGGTGAGGGGAAAGGATTGGGACTACTACACACATTCAGAAATATCGCTCTTCTCTCCAATTGATAGAGGGGGGTACTTTGGAACCAGGAGGCTGGCAAGGTTGTAGTGGGAGTCATTTTTTAGGGTAGAGAATAGGCTTTTCGAAGACCATGGAGTGTAACTCGATAATATAACACAACACAAGAAAAGGGGGGCTCCTTTATACAAGAAACTTCTTCACACACTCGTGATCATCTATGAGGTTCGCGGGTATTTCTGGTCGAAAAAGCAACAGGTGTGTCCTGCAATGGAGGTGAGTTTCTTCAACCATTCCCCGTCCCTACTTATTGGGACAACCGACCAGGAGAGAGACTCGCCGAGCCCGCTTACCGTTGGGGGTGGTGATAGAACCTTTCCTTGCACAGTGAAAATTATGGATACTTGCATGCTGCGGCTCACCTATCAGGTGTCAGTGCCTGGGCTATTGGCAGATCCTTTTCTTTGCAAGGGCTATCACGTCTCCACAGTGAGCCCGCAGGCGAAGGAGACTTCTGACAAAAGCAGGAAAAAAGCCCCTCCCCTGTGTATATCATCCAAGTTGGCGGCCGAGTTGCGGAGCAAGGAAATGTCGATGTTGGTTCAAAGTATTTGCTATTTTTCTCTTTCTGTCGAAATGTTTGAGGCCGTGGGCCCCACATATCTGTGGCGCACTCCGGGAGAGCGTGGGGTCCTGGTTTTCGACTTGCGAGAACGCCACGAACTATGCGCCTTTGACCATGGAGTGGGATCGAGTTCAATAGTGGACCGAGAGAAGCTCAGAGCAATGTGAGCTCAAAAAAAGCGTCTCAACACTCCGAGTTGTATCCAGAAACACCACAGCCCAAACCTGCACAACTATCATCTATTCTAATAGTGGATTTGATTGCGCTTGGTTCAAGCTCCAGTGTAGGGTTCTAATAGCCGGAGCTAGCATGTTGCAGTCATGGGCCATTTTCTCAGTTATGATTGTATTTGCAAGACAAGGAGGTAGAGCCAGGTAGCATCTGAGAGCGGCTCGGGAGACGTGCAGGGCAGGCAATTTCTGCCACTGTTGGCTCGGCCACTCGTGATAGCCTGTATCTATATATGTACTGGGCAGTTTTATCTCAAAAATAGGATCTTGACGCGCGATCTGATAAGCCATTAGTGCTGGAGCCTACTGCTTGCCGTATTTCTGATCACACATGTGAGAGGCAACCCACAATGCAACCCACAATAAATCTGTGGCAACGCACAGATCCAAGAGCAAAACAATGCTAGAGTCAAACATTGCGAAAATTTTCTCCCTTATTTACCGCACGTTCCTTCTCCTTCACTCTATACTGACCTTCTGCAGCCACGCTGCTCACCTCCACACAGCTCCCCTTCACGCCCCTCCCCTCCACGCAGCGCCTCTCCATGCAGCTCCCCTCCACACCGCTCCCCTCCACACACCTCCCGCTCACGCGGCTTCTCTTCACACAGCTCACCTCTAAGCAGCATCCCTCCACGCAGCTCACCTCCACACGGCTGCCCTCCAGACAGCTCCCCTTCAAGCGCAGTATACCAGTGTTCTCAACTGTCCGGGGCCCCGTAGGGCCCAACAGGGGGACTGCTAAGAGCCGTTGACCAGACGCGACGGCAAAATGCTGTCCACACCTGTGCTGGAAACCTCAGGATGGCCGGCTTTGTGGCGGACGTCCGGTCGTGCCAGGTAAGAGACTTTAGCATAGGGGACGGCAGGGGATTGCGGGGGAGAGCGGGGGACGACCAGGAACTGCGAGTGACTGTGGGTTACTGCTGGTGACTGCAGGGGACTATGAATCCTGTCAACCGTATTTCATGACACCGTTCTCAAGCAAATACAGAAATTCATCTAATAAGATTAAAAGAAACCTGAGGCTATCTAGAAGAGATGAATAAGTGTAGAATATATCCGAGAATAGACCGCTAGAGCCGGGCATCGGGCATATCGCTTAATCCAGAAATCGTACCTACCTACCATCCTCTTATTGCGATGTTTCTTACTTCTCTTGCATCATTAAGCCCGGATCCAAGCTTGGCAAACATGTCCGACAAATACAGGGAGCCTGCATCACAAGAATCCATCTAAGATTTATAAGAGAAGGGGTAAGATGAGAAAGCGTTGCGTCTGTTCTGAATATGGTTCAGAGTATACAACTTCTGAGGGGGGAACCTGCTGGCGTTTGTATGTTCTCCTTCCTCTTTTTGTTCTATCATATACTAGCCCTCGGATTCCTGCTACAAGAATAATAGGAATAATCCTGCCTCCGGGCACTGACGAAAGCTGGGATGACATAGGTGATCTTGCCCCGAGGCGTGATTTCTTACTAATTCAGGCGTATTCCTTGGCATGAAACATGTTTTAGGGTGGACGGCGGGAGACGGCCGGGCTTATAGTCCTTCGAACCGGGGCGCAGGGCAAGTTTTGAAAAAGACTGGACGGGACAGCTAAACGCCCTACACCACGGTCCGCCTTCAGGACGGACGAACTGCCCCATTGAGATCACTGCAGTATACAACCGAGAAAGCTGTCTTACGAGTACTGGATTCCTACATTCAAATCAACCCTGTATATCTAATGTGGCAGCCTAAATCGCCGGCCTACCTCAACCAAACAAAGACACTAGTAGTAGCTAAACATCCCCCTCATCCACTGTGATCGACACTGCCCGAGGCAGCTGATATAACTCTATCCGGGGTCGCAATGCCTCTCTCTCCAAAGTCTGCCGGCAAAGTGAGAAAGAGGGAAGGAAAGCTATAGAAAGAGGGGGTCTTCTATACTGTATGCTTATCCGCTCTGACTCAACTCTCCCATTTGCCAACCTCCATCCAAGCGGTCGTGAAGATATTAGTAAAACAATAGAATGTCAATCCTACTATTGCAGATAGATATGGAGCAAGACCGCTCTTCCTTGCCGGCCACGATCGGCATCAAGCACTTTTCCAGATGTTGCTAGAATGATTGGATGTCGACCCTAATACTGCAAATGGATCTGATACCCTTACACCATGCTTTGGACATGCCCATGTGGCGCTTGAAGAAGTGGTGAAGATGTTGCTGTACCGATTGGATATCCACACTAATACTGGGGATGAAGATGGCAATACACGACAATTCTGGTCCGCCGGTGAGCTGCACAAAACAGTTGTGAAGGTGCTACAGTTGCGGGACGACAGTAGCCCTGACATTGAGAATATATATAGTTGGATGCCACTTTCCGGAGCTGCACGGAGCGCATATGAATAAGTCATGCCAATAATACTGGATCGATTAGAAGTTAACCCTAATACTGTGGATAAGGATGGTAAAACCGCGGTATTGTAGGGCACCAATGGGGGGCACAAAAGAGGTCAAAAGGTGCGGCTCGAGCGGGACGACGTCAGCCCCAACACTTTGAACAAGAATCCTACAATGCCATGGCCGCCAGCGGTATGGAAGGGAGATAAAAGAGTGATGAAGAGGTGGCTGGAATGATTCAATATTGACACTGATACTGCGGACAGAGATACGGTAATACTGGTCTTCTGAGTGGCCCACGAGGAGCATGAGGCAGGTGTGGTGGTGGTGCTGACGCCGAACGACAGTAGCACTAACACTCTGGCAAAGAATCATACAACGCCACTCGCCATAGCGGCCTGGAAGGGACATGAAGGAGTCATGGAGAGGTTGCTAGAGCAGTTAGTTGTCAACTCTATAATATACTGCGGACAATGATGGCAAGACAGCCCTGTTTTGGGCATCCCACAAGGGGCACAAGAGAGTTGAGAAGGTGCTGCTCAAGCGGGAAGACATCAACCTCAACCCTTTAAACAGAAATAGTATAACATCAGCCTCCACAACTGGTTGGAAGAGATATGAAGGAGTAGTGAAAAGGTTGAAAGAACAATGTGATGTTAACTGTAGAAAATACTGCGGACAAAGATCACGAGTGACTACTCGTCTGTGCGGCCGAAGAGAGGTATAAGGAAGTTGTGAAGGTGCTGCTGGACCGGAACGAGGTGAACCCCACCATTCCAACAAAAGTGGTACAACACCACTATACATAGCGGCCTGGAACGGATATGAAGAACTGGTGAAGAGGTTGCTAGAGGGGTTTGGTGTCGACTCTAAAAAATATATCAGACATAGATGGCGAGGCTGCTCTTCTAAGTAGCCCATCAGAGAAACGAAGGAGTCATAAAGCCCCTGCTAGAGTGGGACAATGTCCACCCCCACACTTCGGATAAATATCATTCATCAAAGGCACCCCTGAAAGGGGCCTGGAATTGACAAGAAGTTGTAATGAGGATGTTACTTGAGCCATTAAATGTCAACTTGGATCCTCCAGATGAAGATGGCCAAACACAGGTCTTCGGTACCGCCAAAGAGTAGCATCAAAGAATGGTAATGATATTACAGGGACGATTGTATATCGACCCAAATACTGCAGACAAAGATGAACAAACAGCAGCCCTCTTCTGGGCTGCCCAGCAGTAGCACAAAGGAGTTGAGAACAGGTTCTCGGAGAGAGTGAATGCCGAACCTCATACTGTGGACAATGATGGCCAAACAGATATGCTATAAGACCACTCTACACAGCTGACTGTGAATGACATGAAGGAGTGTTGAAGATATTGGGGGAACAATTGGTTGTCGACCATAACACTACGGACAAGGTCAACCTCAATACTTGTGATAAATATGTTCATCAACGGCACTCTCTGCAGCAACCTGGAATTGACATGAAGGCGTAGTGATTATACAACTTGAGCGATTGGATGTCAACTCCAATCCTCTGGATGAAGATGTCCAAACACCCCTCTTGGGTGCCACCAAAGACAGGCACGAAGGAGTAGTGCAGTGGTTGATAGAACGATTGGATATAGACCATAAGAGGGTTGATGGAGAGAGCCAAATACCACTCACCGGGCCTGCTGATCATAGTCATGAAGGGGTTGTGAACAGGTTGCTGAAGCGTGAGGATGTCGACCCTAATACTGCGGACAAAGATGGCCAAACAGCCCTTTTCTGGGCTACCCACAATGGGAACGAGTAGTAGTGAAGCCGGGAACTAAGCAGAATATAGTGGACAGTAATCATAGTGCATCGACTTCATGTACTAACAAAGTTGTTATCGTTCACCACTGGAAAGTTTTTTCAACTCGGGAGACATCACCGATACAGCTCTCTGGTGTCTACCACAGTACTCCGGTGCCTTTACCCTATGTGCCCTCCCGTACAATTTCCCCTATTGCACAACACTCTCCACCATCATCCATTGTCAACTATTCTGGGCCTTCTGCAACTATCCCTGCCAGCCCACCACGTGCTCTCAACAGACATGTTTTATATCATGCTACTTGTCATATGCGGGGGATTGAGACGCGCCGTAGGCACGAGGGTTGCTAGTTCAATAGTACTCTGTATTCCTGGTACCAATCATGGCTTCAAGGGTGATCTATCTCATTAGAGATACCTGTTGGATGGGTGGACGTGGTGGATGTGAGAGAACTTGTTTATTCAGAAAAAATGCGCGCCGCTGCTAAATAGGACTAACAAACATGTGTGCTCAACCAGTGGTTTACCCTCAACGCCGTCTTATGCTCTCCACAACACAACTAGGGTGGTTGCCCGTACCCTACTACACTCAACAATACCTAGTAGGGCATGAGGGGTATTAGTAAAGGTATGATATTACGTCAGTGGTGAATGCAATGGGTTTACACACACTGTAGCCAAAAATTGGTTAGCTAAACTTGTGCATTTCGTATGGAAAACCCGGTGGCGGTCCATTTCTTTTGTAGCCCAGTTCATACAGTACTGTACCCGGGCGCAAATTAGGTACCGGTATCATACTCGAAATGCCAGTGACAACGGCCACATCTCGTCAACAATCGTCCTCATCGTCAATCACTGGCAAGTGAAAAGTAGCACGACTCAGTACCAGAAAAAATAAGAAAAATATCCATCCTGCAGGACAACCTTAGGGAAAGTCAAGTGTGGGGAAATGCGGAAAAAAAGTTCGATGCTGTGGTTGTTGTCGCAGTACCGTATTAACCAGTGTAGTGCTTTAAACTCCATATCATACTACCGTAGTAGCTCCAAGTTACCAGCCCCACAGTGGCTCACAGGATATCCCTATTCATTCTTTGTTGACCACTAGGCTCCGTTGGGGACCATTTGCGCAGCTATGGAGTTTAAAGCCCTGCACGGAGATAATCAACTTGTCCAGGTAAATCTAGTAGTGAGGTTGGCCAAGTGGTAGATAGTCTAATAGGATGGTGCATGAGGACAACCGTTGTCGTGTCATGTCGGGAGGTTTAGTTTGCGCCCGAGTAAACCGTCGAAATTAGAACACGAAGAAAATAAAGTTTTTTTGGGGGGGTTTTTTTTAAAAAAAAGAGTCTGTCGAAATTTGCTCTCATAGGCCCAGTTTCTATGCCAAGAACACATAATTGGTGGATTTTCCTGGAAAAAATCTGCGGAAATCTTGGTGCCAGGCTCGAGCAAACGCCGTTCTCTGAGTGGCCCAGAAGGCCTGGAGCCAATGAAAAGTTCGACTTTCTTTCTTTTTATGGGCTTTTTCCATTTCGCCTACCGGTATTTTAGCTACTCTAAAGGGTTCGGGCTATCCAACCACACAAAACACCAAAACTAAAAACTATCATACTACCCCGTCACGCCACTCCCTTACCCTTCTTCTTTTTCTTCTTGTCCCCGCCGCCCCTTTCAACGCCACACCATTCCTCTCCTCCCACTCCTCTCCACCATCCATTGTTCGACAAACTTACCCTTAACCCCCGGCACAGTCCCATACCTTATTTTAAGCGCAAGTACCGTACAGGAACTTCGCGTTTGTTCCTCACTGTTACAGCTGGTTTGCGCTGCACTCTTCAATAGAGGCAGGACGAATCCTGGCGGGTGACGAATAGTGGTACCAGTATTTGGCAAGAAAAGTCGAAATAGCGTAACAAAAGTACCTATCGCTAATTGCCTCATACCCGCTTTTTCTGTGCTTTCTTTCGGTCTATCTTTATCCTACACCAGCCAAGCCAATCCAGGGCCCTCCCGATAGAATTCCACCAGTTTTTTTTATACCAGACAGACCCCTGGAGCTCAGCAACCTAAGATACCACTATTTATCTTTGGGAATGGATGTTCTAATCACTAGGTGCAAACATATGAACTGCTCACTGAAGCACTCATTTCTCTAGATCCTATCTAACCAGAATTACACGGTGGCTTTCATTCGACTTACTATTAATCACACGTGAGCTACTCTGGTGGCTACCTGTGTATTGGGATACGCTTCACGTGTAAATCATCTAGCACGTTTAAACCCCTTGGGCTGAGTTACTACGCTGCGTCACTCGGATATTCTAATCAACGCGGAAGCACTTGTTTTCCCCTCATCCTTCGAGGTGGTGCCTGACGGTAAACATTACCCAACACCGAGAAATATACGGGGTACTCCGGTCGGACCCGAAGTCGGGTCACACATCTGCTGGGACTCCAACTGCCTCTGGATTCGATAGTATAATTTAAGTCGACAAAATTGAGGCGACTTTTGCTTCGACTCCGTCCCGTATCATTCAAAAGTCTTAAGCTAATCGTGATACCAAGCTATGCCACTTGCTAGCACTAATGTAAAATTTGTCAATGTCTGCGGTACGATACTATCGATTCTCGAATGCCAGTGCGGTCCCGTCAACAAAATCCACCGATCTAAGCGAAAGACCTTGACGTGGACACCCTAATTCATTAGGAGCCCAGAACAGAAAGTACTGCCTTCAGCCCTGCGCGGTTTCGGCTTTTCAAAAGTTGGAGTTGGACTGAGCGATCACCCGTTCATACCATCCCACCGCAACAAACTTTTTTTGAGGCATAATCCATGGGCAAAAGGGCGTACCACGGGCCTAATATTGGAGAGTTACTAACAAGCTCTCTAGGATTCAATCGTTATCCGAATGCAAATCGTAAGGACCACCGACACATCGCCGGCACCTCAATCAATAAGAAAAAAACTCCTATACCCCCGCACGGGATCTTGGATACCTAACGACTTATTGTCGTCAAGCACCAGCAGTGGTACTACCAGCCGAAGTTTTTTACCCCTCACAAGCCTCCAACTGAAAAATTGGCAGGGGCCATTGCCGAGGACGGTAAATTCTGTGTGGCTCCCCTGGTTGACACGTTGACCAACGAAGGAAGCGCACTAGAGTTGACCACAGCTACTGGAGTAGAACTCTCCTGGAATCGATTCTGAGACAATTGGAGGTGTGGGGTCTTTTGGACTCCACGTCTTTTAGCGTTCTCCTGATTGCTGTTTCTTTTTTTCGGGACCAACAGAAGGGCCGTTCTACCTCTCTCGTTCCAAATACGAAAACACCATAGGCTGCTTAGCGACAAAAGTAAAACATCTCTTTTGTGGAACCCTTGTCTTCGATGCTGCCATTGCTCAAGCTACAGTAATTCCTATTACTAATAGTCTTGAAGAACCTCCTGAAGCGTTTCCGTTCCGCAGGCACGGGAGGACGGTTGGATTTGATCAGGCCAATGTGGGGACCGCCTCAACAAGAATGCAATTGTCCCGCCCCATGAACACGTTGTTCCTTGTCAACGACCGCAACCTCCTCTAGTCTTCAACGCTCCCGTAAGCCATCTCGTGCCCGCTCTCGCAATGGAATTTGGTTTCCCCTTGCATTGTTGGCAAGCACTAAGCTGCAGATGGTTTTAGTCGAGCATACGAGTACTGCAAGTTCGAACCAACGCATCATGTGCAATGTGCAAAGTGAGTTGATTCTCTTTTTCTTCAGTCTTTGAGCTTGGGTCGCTCTAGTCCCTATTCAGAAGAATTGAATCCGCTGTCAACCTCTTTCCGGCTCGGTGAGGCAGGCACAGGGTTTCGTTCGTCGTCTTAGTTCTTCCCATCCTTGAGGTTCCTCTCCGATTGCTCGAGGACCTTCGCTTGCCTTGTGGCCCTACCGCGCCGTTTTCATATGGCTTGTCGCTCTTGTTTGTCAAGGCGTTCAAGGGACCGAATGGCCGAGGCTGTGAAGGAAAAAAACAAAGCGGGGCCAAAGAGAGATGAACGTGTGACTGTATCTATATGACCCGACTCTAGTAGTGGTCAAATCTATTATAAAATTATCGTGTGCTCGCCCCAGATGGCCCGCCTACTTTCGTTTGGGTCCAGAGCGATTGTTGCGTTTCTGCCCCCCGTGCCCGCCATCCAATTCCGTTTATACCCAAGAATTCACTCCTGCCCTTCCGTCATCCTGCCTCCCATTTGCTTAGTCCACGTATTCCTCCATCTTCACTATTCTTCTTTCGCCCCAAAGTTGAAACTAGATATTGATTTCGTACACTGAACACCTCAGATATCTTCCACGTCAACGCGATTCCTATTGCAAGAACTATTCAAAAGAGTCCCCTTCCTGATACCCAAACATTTCTTTAAGTTACTGCGTCTCGACTCTCATTTCATCATTCTGTAGTTCAATCAACTTACCTTGCTAGCTAAGGAGTACTGATAATAGGCCGGGCACAAACTTCCAAAGCCCTAACAAGGCATACCGATATCTCACATTCTTTCATAAAGCACTCTGTTGTTTCAATTTCATCAAACTCAATCACAATGGCAATCCGACACTCCTGGCTGGCCACACCGGTGTTTTTCTTTCTCCTTCTTTGGGCTACCTCTTCAGCAGCGCACATGACCATGTCGGAGCCCCCACCGATCAATTATAAAGGGAACCCAAATTACAGTGCTGCCAAGGGCGACTTCGACTATAGTGCTCCGTTATCGCCTTCCGGGTCCAATTACCCGTGTAAGGGACATCTTAAAGATTTGGATGGGCCAGAGGGCAAGCCTGTGAGAACTTATGCACAGGGTGGGACCTATAACATGGTGTATGTATTAATTGAAACCCTAGTATATCCTAACCTCCCCAAACGGGCACTGACATGACTTTATATTTCCAGTATCTCCGGCTCAGCTGTACATGGTGGTAAGTTAAAAAAAATATAAAAAATACCCCAAACCAGAGAATTGAAGGAATAAGACTTACTAAATACTGTATCTGGAATAGGTGGATCATGCCAAGCCTCCCTCTCCTTCGATAAGGGTAAGACCTTCAAGGTCATAAAATCCTATGTAGGAAATTGTCCCCACTCAACCCCCGGCGGCGACCAAACCTTCAAATTCACAATTCCCAAAGACGCGCCATCTGGCAACGCCGTCTTCGCCTGGTAATTATTATATGACGCGAAGAAGAAAAATGTGCAAAAGGCTCATGAGATATATCAGGACTTGGTTCAACGAAATCGGAAATCGAGAGATGTACATGAACTGCGCATCGGTCACTATCGGTGGTGGCGGCGCAAAAAGCAGAGCGATGGCCAAGAGAGCCTTCAGTGGTCCCGAGGTATTCAAGGCGAATATCGGCAATGGATGTACCACCGCAGCGGGAACGGACGTAGTCTTTCCCAACCCTGGACCAAATATCGAGTACGGAGGCAATGCTGGTGCCAGGGCTCCACCGGGCGGTAGTTGCGGTTCAGGGCAAACGCCCAGCACTGGTGGAAATTCAGGGGGTAGCGGGAGTAGCAGTGGGAGTGGAACTGGAGCTGGAGCTGGAACTGGGACTGGGACTGGGACTGGGACTGGAGCTGGAGCTGGAGCAAGTGGAACTGGCGCAGGTGGTGGTGGCAGCAGTGGAAGTGGTGGTTCCGGCGACACCAGCGGCGCCGGAACAGGTGCCGCGGGAGGAGGAACAGACGGTAGTGGGAATACAGGTGAGGCTTCCGAAACTTTCATTTCGTCTTCCCGGGGTGCGGCTATGGGCACTGCCATCAGCCGCGCTTCATCAAGTGCTGCAAAGAAGACCAGTAAAACGGTTGCAAAATCCCAGTCCTATACTCCGTTCAACACCCCCGTCTACACTGGCGGTGGTGGAGCCGGAGGGGACGTGGTGAGCACGATCAACCCCGGGACCCCGACGGGAGATGGAGCTGTTGAAACTAACGCAGCGGGGGGCGATTCAGGGCCTAGTAGTGTGCAGGATGCTCAAGGGTGCGCTTATTGGAGGTCTCAGGGTTATGTTTGCAGTGGGGCTCCTAAATCCCTTCTTGGGAGGAAGGAGCTACTGCAAATGTTTGGAGGAGTCTTATTGGTCTTGGTTATTTCTGGACTGTAAGAGGGATTGGAGTGGAGGATGCGCAATAGGAAAAGAGGAAGATCCCCGCGTGTATAACTCTTTTTGGATACCTTCTTCCGTTTACATGTTTTCTTTTGTTTGGCATAATAGAGGGGGGGGAAAAAAGCATAATGGTTGGGTTGGAGAGGAGGGGAGGGAAGCGGGGAAAGCTAGGTTATTGGACTGGTACATAGCTACGGTTGATGGTTGAGCTGGTCTCGATTCCCTCTTTTTCTTTTTGCATTGGGGGTTTACTGTTTACAGGATGGGCACGGCGTTACGGTTCTTGGGTCCCTTTATTCTCACTTATCATATTATCATGTTACACCAATAAAAAGTTCTTCATATCTATTTTCTTTTCCATAATCACTGCTATATTTCCTATGTTTCCCACTTTTTCCCTTACTAAAATTGTAGGATGCTGCCCCGCCTCATATTCTCAATAACGTTGGCTAAGTGAGCATCGCGGAGCTACGAAAAAGTTACCTCCGAAAACCCCCCCCCTCTCCAACACAAAACTTGTGATCTGCTCTGGTAAGACAAACTTCTCCGCCGTTTCAACTCAGGCCGTCCCCCGTAATCCGCATAATCCGGTACCAAGCGACGGCCCTGTGCGTGGTGTGATTTCCGAAATTTTAAGCAACCAGCAGGAGGGCTATCGTCTCACTATTTATCATCACGGTAATTCCGAGAATCGCTTCGAATCAATGGGCTCACTATGAATAGCATGAAGTATTGAAATGACGTACCGTAGTGACCGGAACTCCTGCGCAGTCTACCGTATTGACCTAGTCTAATCAGGTCTCGGGGGAAGCGATCTCACTCACAGATCGTCACTCTTGAATAATAAAGAGACATTCAGCAGATCTCATTCGCATGATGATACCTCGACAGAGACAATGACAAAAAACGTGAAAACCACGAGCCTGTTAGCGCCAGTATCCCCCCCCCGATCTAAAAGGTGCGGCACTGTACCTGAGGCGATTTCCATACTTGTATCCCGGCTTATTTTGACCGTGGCACACAAAAGCACTGTAGCACACAGCGCCTAATAAACTCGGAAAACAGCTACCCATGCAACCTCCTAGTTTCAAAGGGGAAAAAAACCGAGATGCAATAAAAGAAATATTGCTCTTAATATAAAGTACCCAGCTTACCTTCTCTCCCCATGAGAACAGCCAATTTATCATACTCTAGTTTTCCCCTCTAGGGTCGAAAGAGAAGAGAAAGAAAAAAGGAAAGGAAAAAAATAGGCCTCCGGTTCCTTAGTACGATAGGTGCATATAAAAGCCACCTCCATCTTCACGGCAGAGGACATACGGTACACATGCAATACCAACCCACGACATTCGCACAAACAAAGCAAAACGAGCTTGCGCCTTTCCTTGAACTGGCTGGCTGGTGCTCCCGAAGACTTCCCCAAAAATGGCGATTCGAGTAGCTACATTATCCCGCCCGTCGACCTCGCACTCCTTAAAGCCCACCCCGACGCCGGGCATTTCCCGGAACGGGACAGCATACAGTCTAACCCCGCGTTCGACAACATCATCCAGCGGTAGCAGTAGCGGCAGCGGAGGGAGCTTAAGTGCCTCAGCAACATTCACCTACCATGCTCCAACGGCGATAATACCCTCCGCCTACGAGCCTCCACAAACAACTGCCCCGGCCACCGCGCAAAAAGTCGCGAAGAGCATCGCAGCAGTGGAGGACACGAAGCCGGATAAGTCCCGGCGCTTCCTCTCGACGAAGCTATGGTTCAGCAATTCCCACTGCGACGGTGAGAACACCATCTTCACTTTCTCTTCCTCGAACAGCGCGTGGGGTACAGTATTCAATTCCCTGACGTTGGGGCTGTCTGCACCCCTGTGCAGGGTTTACTTCGTCGAGATGCTGTTCGAGGGTCGGAGGATTGAGGGGAAGGAGGAGGTCAGGGCTTTCCTGGAGGGTTTGAGATTCGTGCAGCGGGGCCAGCAGACCAGCGGTGAGGAGTTGATCAGGTGGTTGGAGAGACAGGTAGTGTATGAGAGGCGGAGGTTCGGGTTTGAGAAGCTTCAGGGGAATAGCTTTGCCGTTTACCTTCTGACATTGCCGAGATTGGGGGGGAATGAGCCGGACACGTACCCGCTTAGAAAGATCGCGGAGCAGAGGTATCGGGTGCTGGATTGTGTGGATAATATTGTGATGCTGGGTGGGAGGGTATGTTCTTCTATTACTGGTTCTTGGGGGGTCTGGAGACTGATTGGGGATTATAGTTTCATAATAGTGTTTGGTCACTGTTTAAATAGTGGGGCATTTTCCCTCCTCCTCCTCCTCCTCCTCCTCACACTCCTCACACTCCCACAATTGCTGGTAGGGATAGCCTGGCGTCCGGCTGGTTACGGTTTGCCTATAATATCCCACTGAACGGCTCCCCGGGCCCGCATGCGAACAGTTAATTCTTGTTCTCACCTCTCCCCAAGTACTATATTATGTACGAGTAAATTAATCTTGAGAGAATAATAAAGCATTCCGGCCACAAAAAGCAAGACGTTTCTTAGTTCTCCGTAGCTTGTTGGCGTAGAACCAATCATATCCTGTCACTCTCCAGTTAGCTGCGACCATAATGCGTTGTTTATTATATAACACCATACCGCACAAAATCCCACCATAGCAACCACACCCCTTCAACAACAGCACATCTCTCCTCCAAAAGAAATATATTTCATGCATCGCCCCAATAGATCCCGTTAAGCTGGAATGATGCTCATTAGACTTACTCAACGCATTTAGGCACTTGGGACGTTTCACAAGAGGGACAGAATTACTTGACTGCTATAGTTAACAGCAGTATTTGAAGTTCACCGGTTTCGGCTTGATATCGTCATGCGCTTTGGATCCTATGGCCTCTGGACTCTAGACCTGGCGACCCCGGCCTCTGGGACTAGAATCGGCAAGCGCATACCCGGGACATGTGTGCGTACCCGCAGAGTACTATACTTTGCTCAGGTGAGCATATTATTCAGGTAGTAGCTGGCCGTGATCGATGAGTATGGGGTTAGGGCATACTGTGGGGCTCATGTGCTTTGACTGGAGATGTTTATATGCTTGCAGCCCCAAAAGCACGCATTTGTGGAGGATAGCCGTCTCTTCGAAAGTCGGCCTATGAAATATATACCACACTGCACGCTGGTTCATTGAAAAAGGAAAAAGGAAAAAAAGGTATGGTCTAGGTCTTCTGCGGTAGACATCCGAAACATATCAGGAGCCAAGGTGAGTTCCAATATTATTATCATAAGATAAGATTGGCACCGGATTGCCGGTTTCTTCAAATCCAAAATATTTATTGGGGAGTCTGTCGAGATTTCAATTTTTCGTGCTTTCCCCCCAACCCTGTTAATGCGGGTAGGCATAATGATCATGCTTATCGAAGCACTCACTCGTGCTTATGGCGATCTCTCAGCATGTACGGTCTCCCTTAGTGGACTTTTAGAGGCGGCGACTGGATGAGAGGGTCTTCCCTTCTGTTAGATTTTGTCCCTACCAAGAAATACCGGTGCCATGGAAACATGGAGAGGGGCTTCTCTTGCGCGACAACCGCAGGCAGGAACTTGGAACAGACAGACACCCGTCTAGCGCTGCCAATCACCAGAACAAAGAAGGTTTGAGGAGGTCCAGCCCTAGTTCTCTATATTGGTTCGGGTTTAGGATCGCATACCAAGCACACTGATAAATAGCCTCCTGGAGGCAAGTCATCTCCGAAATGATGGCATCCATGTCAGCATATTATGATGGAAGCCTCATTCCCGGGAGAGCGAAGATTTCCACCTGAGCCGCCTTGCGCCCAACGTTTCACGGCTAACTTAAGTTTCTGGTAAGTAGTACAGCATTTCGTTCCACATTCTCCATTTGCTGCCCAAGACAAAGTTTATTGTGGTATTGTAGCTAAAGTGGTCACAGCATAGAGCATAAAGAAGCGATATGGGATCATGTGATTTTACCGTAACCTCTTTGATAACACAGTGAGGTAAAGCAGCACAACGAACCGCACGATAACATTCCTCAAGAAATCTCCACATTCGAGGCCACGATAGAGTGCCCCATACCAATGATTTCAAGGGTCAAGGTTTCACTTTGCAAGCAGACGCCGAATCACCAAAGGCCAGCCTACGAGTACTACGGTAAACCCGGTAGGACTGCAGCTCCCCAGGTCGTACAAGTATTTGCTACAAGCCATCTGGGCACAGACCCCCCACAGCCATCAGGTTGAGTAATCATAACCTTGGCCTTTTTTTTTAAGCAACACTCGTTCCCAACAATACCGGTAAGCCACCAAAAAAACAAACTGATGGGTTTGGGGAGGATTTAACGAGTGAGGAGAAGTGAAGCAAAGTATAGCTTTTCTCCAATCCACCGTTTACCGTGTGGAGGCAAGTCGACACTTGATATTCCGCCTTCTTGCTCCTAGGCGAATGGCTACAGCAGAAGGATTTTAGCCCCGCATCTTGTCGCAAGAAAACTTTATCGACATGGTGATTGCGGCTGAGGTTTGGCATTGCTTATCGCGGTCTAGTTAAGCGGGGAGGAAAAGCCCCCTTTGTGGTGGATACAGAGAGAAAATCTACCGCTCGCCGGCTCGGTCGATGAGAGTGCAGAGGAAAGGCCAGAAGGGCAAGAAAGTAGCTGTGCTTGCGTACCGATGTGATGATATTGAAGCATCCGAACTGTAGGGGCGGTTTAAAAGGTACACGAGCGTCTGCTGAAGATTTTCGTTGGGCTTGGAGGGAGTAGATTCTTCCCCTAGAAGCACAAAAAAACCCGTACCGTGTGGAGTAACCAATAATTGAGCGAGACGCTCAGCCTTACCAAATACCGGTGTGGGAGCTCACTTCACCCCTTCGCTTTCCGCTCAAGAGTGCACTGCCACTTGCTAAAAATTGGTATCATTGAGAGGGCAGGTAACTTATGATACAATCCCATGGCAATTGATCACAACTGGTGTTGATGTATTCATTTTGCACTCATCGCTTGCCCGTGTTCTTTGAGTCCCACATTCCATGATAACACATGAAAGACAAGGAGACATTTGTCGTACCCACAATCGAGTTCCGCTGCTGCACAAGAACGCAGAAAACCTGAATGACCCCCTGGTCGCTGTTGGCGGAGGCTGACTGATTGCCTTTTTGACTGTCGCTACCGGTACCACGCCGGTAATCGAGATTTCCGGGTCTCTGGATTGAACGCAACTAGAGCGAAGCAAGCAAGTAGCTGCTAGCTGCTACTCAATAGATCTGGTTAATACAGTGCAGTGCACCGGGCTCTTCCTGCTACTTTTTCTCTGCCAGTCGAGCGAGGTTTTTCTCCTCACTAGTGACCTTCATCAAAAAATCAAGAAAGAAGAGATAAAAAAGGAAAAAGCACCTTCCTCCAAGTACGGTAGGCGCTTGGAACTCCTCTTCAGAAACAAGGTCTTCTGAGAAAGAGACTTCGTACTGTACCCTCTTTGTGTGTGTCCCTCACACAGTTGCAATAACCCCTAGCCAACACCCTCCTCCACCATCTCCCCATCCATCCATTCCCACCACCTCCACAATCACCACCAGCTCCACCCCCTCTTTTTGCCCAGTCCAGCCGCACTACGGCTGAAAAGCCCCAGTCTCCTATAGTCAACAACATCTCCTCACTCGATTCGACTCCTTCTCTCTTCGCTATCCTCTCATTGACAGCCCTTGCTCTCTAGTTGCTCAACAAACACTATTGCAAGCCGGAATCAGCGACCTCGAGTTTCTTCGGCTGCTAACTGCTGCATCCGCGGGGAATCGAGCCTTCAATTTCCTGGATTCCACCTCCCTTCTCATAGCTTTTTTTCTTTTCGTTCTGTCTCTCCTCCTGTATCACACACGCTCGCTCTTCTTCTGTTGCTTCTTGCCGCCTGCCGTTTCTCGTTCACTCGCTACCTTGCCGCAGGCCAAACCCGAACATTTCAGCCTCACCCAAATCTTCTCGCGCCTCCCCCCTCCTTCCCCTCTCTTCCCTCGCCCTCAAATCCTTTGCTTTGCGTGCTATAAACTCACAATCCTCCCCCACATCCCATTCACTTTTTTGAGAGATGAGCAATCAACTCAGCAGCCGTCTAGGACGGTTCACCTTCAATAGTGGGAAAAAGAACAACAATAATCCCTCCCCTCCTCCAAATCCTGGCCAGCCGTCTGGTCCTCCTATGAACCAACCCGGAATTCCGAGACCTTCGTCGTACCCTCCACCATACGCTCCTCCTCCTCAGCATTTGGCAGGTAGAGCAACCAGCCCAATGCCTCCGCCGGGACCGTACGGACCAGGTCAGATCGGCCCCATTCCCCCACAGGGACAACCTCCTATGGGCATGCAAGGTCCTCCTCCTGCACCCTACGGCCATCCACCAGTTTATCCTACTGGGGCTCCCCCACAGATGGGTGGCCACCGGGACAGTCATCCTGGAATGCACCAAATGCAAGGTAGGCCTCAGCCAGCGGAAGTTGAAGGTACCAATAAGAGTAAAGCACAGTTGATTGTTGGAATCGATTTTGTAAGTATACCAAAGCGCACAATTACTATTTTTATATGTAGAGGTGGGAAATATCCGCTAAGACTTAGATAGGGTACTACTTTCAGTGGTGTTGCGTTTGCTTTTGCTACTGATCAGGAAGCGAAAGAGGATATTATTACTGAGTGGCCCGGTGCGGGTAACCAGACTAAGAATAAGGTGAACTCACCTTTCTCATCCCCCCTAACTCGAGCAACAATCTTAATTTAGAATCGAGCCAATCATGGCTAACTTGCCTGCAGATCCCCACTGTTTTGTATTACGACCAGTACCAGAAGGTTGTTGGTTGGGGACCTGATATTGCAGATGCTTTGGCTCCTACTGGTTATCCTAAACCTGGTGTACAAAAGGTATAATACTCTGGTCTCTGTTGGGTACGTTATTATATACTAAACTTGTGCAGGTCGAATGGTTTAAACTGCAGCTTATGCTCTCTGGAAATACTTACATTGACCCTATCAATCTTCCCCCTCTTCCTCCCGGAAAATCTGAGGTCGATGTCGCTGCGGACTATCTTTTCAAGTTGCGCCAAGCCATGAGAGCTCAGCTTCAGAAGACCTTGGGAGAAGTCTTTAACCGCGAGGAACGCAACATCCGTTATTTCTTGACCGTGCCGGCTATCTGGAATGACGCAGGAAAAGCTGCAACCAGAGCTGCAGCTATCCAGGCTGGTTTCTTGAGAGACGAAAATGACAACAGGTTGACATTGATTACCGAACCCGAGGCCGCGGCCATGTTCTGTTCCAAGACTGGGCTTCTTAACCTTAAGATCCACGATGCCGTTCTCATTGTCGATTGTGGTGGCGGAACTGTCGATTTGATAGCTTACGAAGTTGAAGAAGAGGTCCCTTTCTCTGTGGCAGAATGTACAGCAGGTTCTGGCGACTCGTGTGGTTCTACAGCTCTTAACAGGAACTTTTCGAACATCCTACGCGCCAAGATTAGAAAGATGAAGCTGCCAGATGGATCGAGAACTGCTGGTAAGGTATACGCTAAATGTATTATGGACTTTGAGAACCGTATCAAGGCGGACTTTAGAAATAATGGACAGAAGTGGGCTGTTGATGTCGGTATCGAGGCCGAATTCCCTGAGGCCGGCATCGAGGAAGGCTATATGACTTTTACTAATGAGGAGATTCTCCAATGCTTCGAACCTGTGGTGAATAGAATTCTAGAGCTGGTGAGGAACCAAATTATTGCTATTCAGGCGCAGAATAGGCAACTTCAGGTACGTTCTCACAATAATGCTACAGGGGTGTGTGACCATAACTGAGATTATTTGGATAGAACGTTTTGGTTGTGGGTGGATTTGGTGCTTCCGAGTATCTGTTCCAGCAAATCAAACTACATGTGCCTCCTCAGTTCCAGTCGAAAGTTGTGCGTCCTATGGACTCGGTGGCTGCTATTGTTAAGGGAGCTGTCACCGCCGGTATCACTGAAAAGGTTGTTACATCGCGTGTTGCCCGTCGACATTACCTCATGGCAACTCTGCAACCATTCAAGGAGGGACATCACCCCGAGCAATACCGTGTACCCAGCTTGGACGGAAAGGACAGGTGCAAATACACCCGCCAAATTTTCGTCACCAAGGGACAGAGGGTCAAGATTGGAGAGCCTGTCAAGGTTTCTTTCTTCAGACAGGTCGCTCCTGGTGCTACACTGATGTACGAGGATATACTGTATGCTTGTGATGATGACGTTTGCCCAGAGTACACCAAAGATCCTCGTTAGTATCCCCATCCTTAATCTAGCCTGACAGGATACTTACATAAGTTATAATACAGGCATTAAGGAGGTTGTAACACTCACATCCGACCTGTCAAGAAAGAACTTGGAGAAGGACTTCGAGAGAATGGATACTCCTCAAGGGACCTTCTACAGAGTCTATTTCGATATTTTCCTCACCCTTGACGGATCGGAATTTAACGCGGAGTTGGTCTGCCAGGGAGAGGTTATGGGTCGCTGTGTAGCAAAGTTCAGGTAGAGTTCCTAGTATGGGGTTTTCTTTTCGTTTCTCTGGTTCGCAGATACAAGCGAGCTAGTAAGCTGTGCGAAGCAATTACCAACGGGAAATATTTCATTAAGTAAAGTCTGGTGTTTATTCTATTTCACGCATCTTTTTTGTGAATTTTAGAGATTCAAAAAAATCTTTGAAAGGAGGGATTGGGAAAATGCCGGAATGAGCAGAGGGAAGGCTTAGTACATTTATTTTGCTCCGCGAACAATTTTTTTGCACTTTTTCCCGTCATCGTCATACCCCTTCTTGTTCTCTCTGTCCTGTCCTGTCCTACCCTGTCTAATCTCGCCATACTTTGCGCCCTCATTACCGAGCTCTTATATTAGCATCTTTTTTTTGTCCCACGCTTCCTCTTGAGCTCCATACCTCTACCAGCATGTGTTATGGCAATGTTTACCCTCAATTTTTCTTTCCCATTGTCACTCCTCTTCAGTAATTGTTCTTAACGGAACTTTGCCCTTTACTCTTTTACAATAGGTGGAACACCAGTTCTTCGAAAAGCACCAGAGGGTTCCTTTTTTCCTTCCTCCCTTATTCTCGGTGTTAGGGGTGTACATTGCTTGGAACGGATGGTGATGGCAAGAAGGAAGCGCGTGTAGGTAATAGCTTTGCGGGGTAATGAGATGATGTTTCTATGCTTGGTTCGGTAGAGTGCTAGTCTGTGGTGAGATCTGATGTGATATGCCGGGAAATCCATCCAGCCATTGTTGGACTTTGGTGTGCTTACGAGTGATTAAGTATGAAGATAGTGTGAATGGAATGGTCTGCTCGGCGGTGCTTTGGTATCTCCCCGGTACCTCGTGAAGTTAGCATTATGCTGTCTTCCACCTCCTTGAGGGGAGAGCTCTAGGTGGCAATGCAGGGAAGCCTGGTTGAGCTTTGACCATTTCACGCCACTCCATAACGAGTGATTCCCTGTGACATCGCCTGGAGACACTCAAGGCTTATTGTTGGAAACAATCCGTGGCGAGCCGAACTCTATAAGAAGTGGGCAGAATGAAGTGTTCACATGGCTGCTTATTGGGTACAGAAAGTGCGGAAAGAGCTTTGCTGAAGGTGGGAACAAGAGAGCGGTTAAAGGTCAAATAAGAGTCGTGTTGAGACCAGTTTCATTGGGTTCGTTCACTGTAAAGAGCAAAGAAGACAAGAGAACACCACAACCAATGACAGCGAAGACAACCCCATGAATAAGCTTCGGCGAACAACCCATGATATCCAACACTTATTATCAGGGAAGTAATTGGAAAGGGACAGCGGATGGAGGGAAGGAAGGAAGGAAGGAAGGAAGGAAGGAAGGATTTTTCACAGATTTTGTGCCTCTCCCGCCTCCCCCCGGTGCGGCGCGGTGGGGGGAGTCGTGGAGCCGGTATCACCACTGTGCACATTATCATCACATATTATGATACAGCTCTTACCCCTTTCCCCCCCTCGACTCTACTGTACAGTACATATACTACTCTACGGCGTTTCGCCATGGCAGGTTATATCGAAAATGCAAGCGCCCTCGAAGTCAGACGGCCCTTGAGAAGAGCACACACAAAAAAAAAGGGGGGGGGGGGAGTCTGGACTTCAGGACTAGTTATCGTGCTTGATTTGAAAAAAGGCTATGGAATGCGGGATAGGAATGAGTGATAGGGTGTGACGGGCTGAGTTTTGCTTATGGTTGGGGATTGATTTCTGCGATGCTTTTTTTTTGTGATTGGTTTCGAGGGCGTTATGAATAAAGTCCCAGGCTGACTTAGTGTCTGGTATCATATGTCAGGGAGGGGGGGGTGCTTTGTGCTTAGTTTGTTGATTTTCCGGGGAGGTTAAGTTAGTTTTTGAACTGGTTTTTGTGAATTGAGTATGATATAAGTAAAAAAGCTCTGTTGGTGGCTTTAACGCGCTGTGAGTGTTCGCTTTTGTGTTTGTAGTGTGTGTGTGTTGATGTTCTTCTAGCGTCCGGATGGATGGAGAAGGGTGGTTCGTGGCCTGGGTTGTGGGGGCATAGTATGAGCTATGCGGTATGTACGAAGTTGGACTGGTGGATTGGGGTTTGTTGTGCGGTATTGGGGTTTCCTTCTTTTATGGCTGACTTATTGATTTATGTTTGGTGTGTAAATGCGCTTGAGGGGGTCTTTTTGGTGGGTGGGTTGGTGGTGTTGGTGCTTATTGTGGGATCGTATGAAGCGGTGGGGTGGGTGATAATTTGTGAAGGAACTTTTATACAAGTTACGGGCATATAGCACCCGAACACTAGCCAGCAGTCCCACCGCAACATTTGGCGGGAATTGACCCAAGGGCATTCATTACCAGCCCTAGACCTACCCCCCAGCAAAAAAGTGGTTCGCCGAGCATTTTTTTAATGCTCGACTACTCCACTGCCCCCCGGATTCGAACTTATGATGGTCCCTGTTTCAAATTAGTGGACCAGTCTCCTAAGCCATTAGACCATAGGAACTGGCCGATAATACTCTTTCTTCTTGGTCTTTTAACTGCTTCTTCAGAAAATAGACAGTTCAGGCGCCTGATACTTTATCTTTGGTGAAAAAGGACATCAGTATCAATCATAGTACTCTCTCATGATATCGATAGAATGAGGAATGGGGGGTACCGGTGTATACCTATAATCTCCCTCCAAAACACTCGCTTTCTTTGTCAGAGGACAAATGTTCCCCGAATTCCATGGCTAGTACCCCCGATGTAACTATTCTTTGGTATGATACAGGAAAGGAGAGGGATAAACCTTTTGTATGGTAAACTATCTATGCGTATCTGACCTCCCATACAAAATTCAGACTCAAGTGTTCTGGTTCTATATGCCTGTAACTTGTATAACTGATTAATGCGTCTATGCTTTTTCTCTCTGTCTTTTCTTTCCCAAGGGTTATCGAAGATCGGAGATTCTATCATCACCTGCGGTTTCGGGAGAGCGCCCTACCCTAGCACTTCTTAACTAATTAAGGTTACAGATTCCTATGATATATATATATTTATCTATCAATATACTTGCGAACTTTGGAAACTATCGTCCACCTGCACCGGCGAAAACCCTAGACTCCTAGAGTGCTAGAGTAGAATAAGGATGTTAGATAGGGCGAACGGCTTAATTCTTGATATCCTACGTTTGGACGATATGACCTGACAATGCCTTGCAAAATTAGAGGGGGTTAATGATCCTTACATCGTCACGGTATCATACGCCATATATTATTTTCATGGAATACGGTGGTTGTGGGAAGAGGCACTTATTATACTGAATAGTGGATTGTTGTTATTATTGCTATTTTATTTTGGTTGGTTGTTCCGCGCTTCCCTTATATTAGAAGGGAATAATTGTCTAATACAGAGAGTTTACTGGGCTCAAGTGCACAGGTGTCTAACGAATTCTTCCTCTCCATCTGTAATACTTCCCGCTCAGTGTCCGGGCTTCCTTGCTCACGTGAGAGAAGTAGCTAGAACTCACTGGAGTTTGTTTTGGTGTGTTTTACATGATAGCTGGGCGATTTGAAGTACTCTATCAGGGTAGTGAAGATCTTGTATATATCTAGTTCGCCCTGCCCTCTGAAGGATTGCTCGGGTGCGGGAGGAACCCTTTACGAATACCGTGTTAGCTTGAATAAAAGAGCGGTTTCCTATGTTGTTGGAGTTGCCCCCTCTGGTAAGGCCTAGAATTTTTTGTTTTTTTCCCCTCTCTTGTTTTGCTGTGTCTTTCGCCCTTTTCCAAGGTAGGGAATTCTTGACTACATAGCACTTCGCTCCCTTATTTAAGTTAGCGTGGTAAACTTAAGGAGCATATTTCACATCTAACTATGCTGATTAGGAATCGTATGAATGCTCTCGGTATACCGTGGGCTCACGTTTCCCCGGACTACTATACGTTCGGTGCTACGAGCCGGGAACCCAAGTGTCCGGTCCACCCCCCCTCAAGGCCCCAGGCGGGACGGGCCGGGTTGCATGAGGGGTGCTTGGAAATATTGGCAAGCTAGGCATTTGGCCTGACCGGCCGACTGCCTAGGCTTTTTTAGAAGCCGTGTTGGGGCAGTTGTGGGTTTCTGAGCGGTCGAGCATGATTGCTCTGATTTTAGGGGAGTTTTTACGGTTTGTGTATATATTGATTGAACGCTCTTATAGGCAGACCGGTTCGGGTACCGCAAGAGGATAGACCTCATGTTCTAGATAGCCGAATTGAGGCGAAGAGAAAGAATACAAGTTAGCGTCCCGGGTGACAGCTTGAAATACCTCCGTAAACCCACGGCGCCAGAAATCCAATCCACACCTCGTTAGTTCCTTGCCCGCCTAGGATTCAATCCCGTATAAGGTCTTCCTATGCACCAGTTCTCTGCCAGACTAGAAAATGTAGTGTGTAAAGTGCTCTTGGGTTTTACAATCCCTACTCAAATACACTAACAACTAATCCACTCCTTGAGCTCGCAGAACCAACCCGAGGTTTCTGCAGATGATCTGCCTCATCAAGGACCTTCTCTCAGTTCTCAGGTTAGTGAGGAATGCAAATTAATATAGAAGAAGCAGTAAAGCGTCAGACACTCGAGATTCGGAACAATACTCAAGTAGTGAGAGAGAAAAAATACCTGATAACCAAATCGTAATTGTGAAGGAGAGACAAATCCACAAACTGTTAGAAATATATCGAGTGATAGGAAATTCCCCAGCACCTTTTTTCCACTCCCAATGCTTTTAACCCACTGGGATATTTTTGGCTTTTGTTCGTGCTGAAACACGGGTGGAGATCTTCAGATATTGGACCTTGTTGGTAGGTATTTGCGAATATCTGGAGATATCCGCTGCTCGTTGGCAGAGTATCCACTAGCCGCCTGGGATATGCCGAAAGGCCTTGAAACCTGCAGGCTTTGGGAAAAGCGTAGGTCAGTCTTACCTCCACGCCTGGCATGAACGCCTGCAAACACCGCTTTCAGTGCTAAGTTACGGAGGGTGAGCCTGAATGCCTAGCCCGTCCATCCGTCCGTTCCGTCTTCAGGGTCTTTAAGGGGTGGACGGCACTGCCCAAGAGGTGCCTAGGACGGACAGGCGGCCCCCCATGTGTCTCAAATTGGCCAAATCCACATGCTCCCTATAAGCTATGGGTGAGAGTTGCTCATAGATGAAGAACTGCAGGGGGACTTGTCGTCACCCTCAGACGGAGGTCTTTCCAAAGGAGGTTCCACCTTGTCCTGCGGTTTGGGAGGTCATGTCCAGAGCGGTAGACGCTCTCGGGATAACTGGCCGACATTATGTGCGTATTGAAGAAGTGGTCTTTATCCTCCACTGTTAGCCTAGATCAGCGAATATAAAAGAATCTGGATAGAAAAGTCCTACCAGAAATATGAGAAATCACAAATGAATGCTAACCATTAGAGAACTGACGTAGCTGTCTATTCTCTCTCTCTCTAATATATTCGGGTTCGTGGTACCATATTGGGACGTTCCACGGACCGGGGTAATCCCTTGACCGCATATAAAGCCCTGCTGTGGCTGATGCTTCGATACAACGACGGAAATTTTATGGATTCACTATTAAAGACTGTTGGCCTTGTGCTTGACGACAAGCCAAACGTGGCTTGCGCTACTCACCTACAGTAACTCAATGGACAGGACCAACGGGCCGAGTCGGCACGGTGTGACTTATACAGCCCAGCTTAGCCCAGCTCATACCCAAATAACTAACCAGGCTTAGACCGTGAACAATTCCCAATAATATTGTATTTACCAATGAGTAATCGTTTCTGATATGCAGATAAGCATGTGAATTGCAAAAGGGAAGGAACCCCGTCCAAGGCATTATAGTTTGCTATTTGCCAGAAGGGGTGCCATGGTAGTTTGACCAATAAGGCGGCGGCGTTCACAGGTTAGCTTCCCCACCGAAGTACTACACAGTACTGTACAACTCATATGGCGTTTAGGCGACTATGAGACACTCTCTGGGAAGAGGACACCGTCTCAACATTGCGAGGCAGAATGGCAGCCACTGGGTGTGAAAGCTGCAGCGCCAGCGATAGCACGGTAGTAACTTTAGTGCCTGGGAGCAGCTTGTGTAGTGGATAGGATTCCAGCTGAAGCGAAAGAATTTTGGGGCGCTACAGTGTTTTAAGATGGGATGTTGCTGGTGGTTCGGGAGATTGGTTTACTAGATTTGTAAATAATTATAGCAGATTGGTTATTTATGGTTTGGTCACTCGAAATTCCTATGGCGATAAAGACCAAAAGAAAGGGGGAAATAGACTATCAAGAAACCCGTCTTTGCATAATAATAACAATAATAATGATAGTGGTAAGGACAGCTCGTACGTGTTACGGCACCTGTGCGGGTTGTGTACTACCATACTTACTACCAGGGCTGGTGGGTTTTCACATAATAATTCCGTGGAGTTCTGCCCGTGCAGTACAGCACAGTGTAGCACCAGGACAGCACCCACCTGACTACCGGTAGGCTCCCTGATACAGCCAAGCGACCTATCACCAGCCTGGCACGTTGACAGCGCTTCCAGAAACGGTCTTGTAAAACAGAGCAAGTATTTATAATAAAACTATTTTTATGAAACCGGGGAAAATTGAAATGTTTTATTGTCGTCGTCCCGGCGTTCCGGAAACCTAAGTTTTCCAGCTGAAGGCTGGCTTATAGAGCTCCCGTTCACACCAGATAAGGAATAGAGATGGCTGAGACTCTTTTTTTTCTTTTTTTCTTTCTGCAAGCCGAGTTTATAGCTCAAATCCAAATATTAGGCAGATAGCTTATCACCTCCGGCATGAAGCAAAGGCGGACAGTTCCACAACCCACGGGCACCACAACATCACACAGTGCTGGTAATTCGTATTCGCAGCGCGGTA
>Ga0307510_10001321_pt1 | contig 27045 bp, 29 predicted proteins | sample 12_EM_MG_FD_207224 | JGI IMG/M metagenome (GOLD analysis project Ga0307510, IMG submission 207224) | Populus trichocarpa ectomycorrhiza microbial communities from riparian zone in the Pacific Northwest, United States - 12_EM | ecosystem: Host-associated > Plants > Roots > Unclassified | place... | reverse complement strand
CCGCCGACACGCGCAGTCCTCCCCGCTCTCACTCATTTTATCTACAGAGGTGTCAGTGAGTTCTTGGAGGATCTCGTGGCCCAAATTGATACCCCTGTCCTCGACAACGCGGAGATCACATTCTTCAATCAATTGATATTTAACATTCCACGACTACCACAGTTCGTCAGGCGTTTAAGCAAGTTTAAAGCATTCGATCAAGCATACGTGCTCTTTCAGTCTCGCTATGTCCAGGCCAGACTTTGTTCACAAGCAGGGACAGTAGATGAAGCAATTTTCAATCTAAAAATATCATGCAAACCGTCAGATTGGCAGCTTTCATCTGTTTCCCAGGTCTGTGACTGGCCCTTTACCCACTGCTCTGCAGTAGAACGCCTCCACATCCGCGAGGACGCAGAATTGGGCCCACAATGGCAAGACGACATGGAGAATACGCAATGGATAGACTTTTTACACCCGTTTATTGCTGTAAAGGATCTGTACCTATCTGAGGAACTTGCGCCACTTGTCGCTCTCGCCCTGCGGGAGTCCGTCGAGGCGGCCGATGTATTACCCGCGCTTCAAAATCTTTTCTTTGAGGGGCTCGAGCCATCGAGACTTTTCCGGGCAGTCATTGGGCCCTTCATTGCCGCGCGAGAGTCCTCCAAACACCCCGTGGCTGTCCACTATTCAAAAGGGAGGAAATGAGACTCGCGTCGTGAGGCATATGGTTGATAGGTTCTTTCTGCCATCTATTTACGACCCCCCATTATCCTTTACGATCATTATTTATTTCCCGAGACACCAGGTCCGGCGCTGTTCCTTGGCATCACTGTCATCTATCTACTGTCTCGTAACCACTGAAACTTGACTCTTACTTTTTGCTGTAAGCATATACAAAACCATGATGGATCCGAATCACTGTCCAAAATATACTACATACCTTCTTCAAAACGATTACAACGTTGTGCACACACAACCCCCCAAACCGGGGCTTCTCAGTATGCGACGCAGCAAGCCAGATCGAATTTATGAAGTGGCGTTCGTTGGCTACACAAGTGATCGAGGTCAGTGTAGCTTCAAGGATGTTGATGAAATACGACGTCTAGTTCACCACCTAGGCGCTTCTGTACGTTCCAAGGTACTGGTACTTTGTCTTTTCTCGACACTCGAACCCATGAGTCGGACCATAAGTTGTCCCGGGTCACCGAGTCGGCGATCGGCCTGTGTGTACCAGCGTGGCATCAGTAGAACGGTTGAATAGAAACGCTACGCATAGGCTGTGCACGGGCTTTCGCCGATTCACCGACTCCGAGTCCACATGAACGGCATTCCACTAGACAACATTGTCATCGATAAACCAGCAAACCCTAGGAATACTAACCTTGGATGCTTGTCTCCGTTCGCGCTGGTGGGTTGTCCTCAACGCTAACCGCTGGAGCCTGGAGCGAGTGTTGTATACTGGTGTGTGATAGTTTGGAAGTTGAACGTGTCCTCTTAGACTCCTCTATGCCTTCTCACGGATCAAAGGCGAGATCTACCTCGGTTGGTATTGTATCCTGCGTTCTCTGATCATCGAGGCAAACTCGAGCTGGATTAATGCAATATAAAGAATCATCTTTTTCCTCTTCCTTGAAGCAGCGGGGCCAGGATGGAGTGTCGAAATGTGGGGATGTGAAAGCGATCAGTATACTGATACCACAGTGTCCGCATAACGGAAGAACTATTCCGAGTCAATCTACGAGCTACGAGCATGATATAAGGGGATGAGTACGATGAGTGCTCGGGGTCCAAGTAGGTGATAGCTTACATCATTCGAGAGCAAGGTTAACTACGCCTTTCAGCCAAAGTCTCGCGCACCCATGTCTTTCAGAGGTGCGGCTATGAACACCTGAACAATTGTCGGTGTAAGGCAAGCCTTACAGCCACTCGTGAACGACCGCGACGGAGCGCCTGTCAACGCCACAGGTCTTCCTGTCACTCTCATGTCTCATACTAGCCTCGTTCCTTAGTTACTTTCAAGTTCCCTTCCTGTGATGTGCAAGACAAACGCGTTCACTTTCCCTCTCCCTTCCCTTCCTCTGCTCCTCTCACTGCCTCTATTCAGTACTTACAGCCTCAACCAAGATGCCTGTAGGTACTGGTGTGTATTTGAACGTCTCCTGCTCTTGCGGCGTGCATCAGCATTGATCGTCGCGTCGTACATCCCCAATCCTACTCCTTGTGTTCTTCACTCTTCCCTGCGTGGTCACCCCTTTTCTTTCGACATAGCGAGACCGTCGCTCGCAAACATTTCTTGTTCTCTCTCCGTCGCTTCTCACCGGACTTAGTCTCGCGTGGAACCGTCGTCCGTACTCGTACTTGTCTCTCTCTGCCCCGCTCCTTGCTCCCCCTTTCCCTTTTTTCCTTCTCTCTCTCTGTCTACCCTCCCCTTGGGTTGACATCATACTTATCGCAGCCACCTCACGTACATCGGAGACTGTCTACTCGACGATGGATGACATTCATACTTGGCTATCGTCTCAACAAGCTATGGTGCGTCCATCAACTGTCGCGATGCCGTGCCTGTATAACTTGTCAAGTAGGTTGAAGGCAGCCCACTTACCCGACAACCGTCATTACAGTATGACGAGCCCTCTGGCTCTCCCACGAAACCAGAGATGTCTGAGTCTCTGCATCCTTCACCCAACCACCTTGAGCATGATCTCTCCTACCGGTCACAGCCCAATGCGCAGATCACAAACGGCGTCATCAACAATGTGTCATCTGCTGTTCAGCTTCCCACACCCCCACGACCGTCCAGGCAGGAGAGTCCGGAAGACCTCATGAGCTTCAAGGTTAGCTCGGAGGACCCTGTATGGAAAGTCTTGCCGGCTGCCCTGAGAAAGTACAAAATCAATAACGATGATTGGCCAAACTATGTGATGTTCATTTGCTATGGTCCTCCCAGTACGTCACTTTGATGCTCCAGAACTTGTTCCGATAACACGGTGTGCCCAGGTGATCGCATAGAACGTTGTCTGAACTATGATGAAAAGCCTCTTTTACTCTCCCAAAAGCTCAAGGACGCGTCCAAGGATCCTGTTTTCATGCTCAAACACATCAACTATGTGTCATCTGCTGTCCAGCTTCCCACACCGCCACGTCCGTCCAGGCAAGAGAGTTCGGATAAACTCAAGAGCCGCAAGGTTAGCTTGGAGGACCCTGTATGGAAAGTCCTGCCAGTTGCCCTGAGAAAATACAAAATCAATAACGATGGTTGGCAAAACTATGTGATGTTCATTTGCTATGGTTCTCCCAGTACGTCACTTTGATGCTCCAGAACTTGTTCCGATAACGCGGTGTGCCCAGGTGATCGCATAGAACGTTGTCTGAACTATGATGAAAAGCCCCTTTTACTCTTCCAAATGCTCAAGGACGCGTCCAAGAATACTGTTTTCATGCTCAAACACATCAAGGATGTGTCTTCTGCTGTCCAGCTTCCCACACCGCCACGACCGTCCAGGCAAGAGAGTTCGGATAAACTCAAGAGCCCCAAGGTTAGCTTGGAGGACCCTGTATGGAAAGTCCTGCCAGTTGCCCTGAGAAAATACAAAATCAATAGCGATGGTTGGCAAAACTATGCGATGTTCATCTGCTATGGTCCTGCCAATATGTCACTTTAAACCCCCAGAATTTGTTCCGATAACAAGAGTTGCCCAGGTAATCGCAAAGAACGGTGCCTGAGCTATGATGAAAAGCCCCTTTTACTCTTCCAAAAGCTCAAGGACGCGTCCAAGAACCCTCTTTTCATGCTCAAACACATCAAAGACATCCGGTCTCCGATCGCCGTTGCTCAACAAAAGCAAGCCGCACGCAAGGCCTCTGGTGACTCTTCATCTTCTAAACCTAAACCCACTGTCTCCCATGCACGGACACCCTCGCGCCCGCCCCGGCTACAAGTGCATCCGGATGCCTCTGCCAACATCGTCCCACCTCTGGTGACTGGCGCGTCGGCGCAGCCTGGCTGGCCAGAAGTAATGTCACCTGCGGCTGATAGCAAGGATCGTGACGATTCTACTGACGGGGAACGATCGAAGGGTGCAAGTGGTTCGGAGCCCCCAAAATCTGCGGTTCCCCACACAGCAAGTGACAGTGCTACGTCTGATCACAATGAGATAGGTACGCCAGCGAGAGAAGTCCCGGTTTCTGGGGAGGTATCATACGCAGTGGCAATATTCCCGTACATGGCGGAACAGGAAGACGAATTTGATGTTGTTGTGTACGTGTCTCGACTTGTACCTTCCCATGGACCTAGCTGACGTCAATAGTGGTGATACATTTGTCATCATATCACGAGCGCGAGGGTGGTGGGTCGTGCAACGCGACCCTCAAGGGACGGGTATCGTGGATTCTGACACCACGCAACGAAGCTGGGTACCTGCAGCATGTCACCTCGAGACACGGATACCGGTTGCAACGGCTGTTGCGGAGGCTAATCATGCTTCCGGATTGAGCGCTGAACCACCATCTCCAGTCCCGATCACGAAAATTCCGATCCTTCCCCTTCACATCGTCTCCACGAGTTTCCCTGGCTATGCATTGATGGACTACAAGAAAAAGGGTGATGAGGAGCTTGACTTGTTCAAGGATGATGTGCTTCGTGTTTTCAAGCGCTACAACCACTGGTGTTATGTACGGTCATTTCCTGTGTCACTCCCGCAAAGTATTTATTGTTTATTTTAGGTCGTGAAGGAGGACGGTGGTAATCGTGGTTGGGTTCCGGTTAGTTCATCCTTCTGGAGATGATATATCTGGCCTGGCTAACTAATAACGTTTATCCGTACATTCGCGTGCCCCACCATTCCGATTGTAGTCATGGTACATCGGCAAGATGCCGCGTACAGTGGGACACCAGTCGTGCCGAATATAACTACTTTGATAAATTCAGTGGGCTAGCAACGGTGGATGCTCGCTTGTGGAATTATCGATAATCTGTCGCTATCTTTGCTTGCTTTCTCCCCACCCCATAATTTTCTTGCCTTTATCATGCGTTTTGCGCAGCCGAAGCATGGGAAATGCCTGGAAAGGAGTGTTTTCAGCATCCTGAGAATGATTCTAGGGTCCATTTGTCCTCGAAAATCTCATACTGGTCTCCAGCGGTGTAGGGTATACTGCCATTAGCAGGCACACGTACAGAATGGGCTTTCACCAACTCGGAGTCCACACGAACGGTACTCCAGTAGACAACATTGTCATAACCTGGATGCATGTCTCCGGCCGCGCTGGTGGGTTGTCTTGTCGTCACCAACGCTAATCGCTGGAGCGAGTGTTGTATACTGATGCGTGATAGCTTGGAAGTTGAACGCGTCCTCTATGCCCTCAAGTTCTCTCAAATCAAAGGTGAGATCCCTCGGTTGGTACTGTATCCTCCGTTCCCTAATCATCGAGGCAAACTCGAGCGGGATTTATGCAAAATAAAGAATTGGCTTTTCCCTCTTCCTCTTGAAGCAGCGGGGCCAGGATGGCATACCGAAATGTGGAGATGTGAAACTGATCAGTATGAACAGCGGCCAGTGTCCGCCGCGTAAGTACGATAGTCCGAGTCTGAGTTTATGTCCCCACCCGGGCCAGCTCTACCCGAGCCCGAGACCTGACGGCATGCCCGGCCCCCGCAATTGTTACGTAGCCCGCCCGTCATGTTCGCCTGTGTTACGGTGCAGCAGTGGTGCAGCTCATTTGTAAAAGCCACCAAACCCTTGGTCGTCCAAGCAGCACGGCATCTTGTGCGAGAGTCGGATCAACGGCGCTCATAAAGACTCGGAACCCTAACTTTTCCAAGTGTTCCTGTAGGTTACAGGACGTTACACCAAATAGAAAAGTACAGTTTAGTGGCACCAAATGGATCAGCGTTTTGTGCGGATGGGCGTAAGCCATTTTTACTATCCCCGCTAACCCACTAAGTCGTATATGGAGCACGATATGGAGAGGAACTCAAAATCGCAAAGACCCCTCCATACCATATCATGTCTTCTCCTCATAAAAACAATACGGCATCATATTATATACACGATGGGTGATTAAATTATAAGTCACCAGAAAGAGAAAGACAGACAAGTAAGAACGCAACTTGCAACAGTGCCTCTCAACTGACTCGCCTTATCCCCTTGGCGGCTTGGCTTAGCGCTTTGAGCTTTTCACCGTCCGCTCGGCAGAATGCGAGATCGAAAAAAAAATTGACTTGCGGCACATCAGATGGTTCCTTGGTCAATCGAGAATACTGTACTGTAAGTCCCCACTCGGGGCGGCATGTTTCTACTCCAAAATATATAGCACTATGGTGAGACGATTACTATCATTTTTCGAGGGAAAAAAAGTGTGTCCATCCTGTCATCCCGTCTATGACTTTTTCACTCACTCAATCGTCCATTTCAAAATTCATGCGATCATGATCATGCGGCTTTGCCGCAGAGCCGTCGAGGGCGCTGTGCTTTGTCCTCCCTCGAACATCCGATGCCACGGATACTGTACCTGGAGAACCGGTGACCTTTTAAACTTGCGACGTTGTGCCTTAGCTGGCGCGTCTAAACATGCAGTATATATGATCAACCTACCTGGTGATTGACCTCCAGGGCCATACCCACGTTCCCAATCCGAATGCCGCCAACCACAGGGTCAAAAGAAGGTGAGGCCTCCCTTCGTTGCTTGGGCGGTCTCAAAACTAACACAAACCTGTTCGACACTGGTACTAGGCATACTATTGACTGCCATCTTGAGTGGGCCCCTTAAAACGTCTAGATTTGAGACACCACTGATTTCCTGAACAGTGAACGCTGGCCTCTTCGGGCTGGTGAGCGAACAATTCTATGCTTATTGGATCATCGGTGTGTAGAGTTATTTACTTCTTTACTTCCAACGATGACGGTGTCGGTAGGCTTCAAGGACCCATTACGTTTGAGGTGGATCCCACTACTATCTTGCATTATCCAGCCACTCACTCTTCTACACAGACTTTTCGTCGTTGCCCAATTTGTCTTTGTTGCGTTTCAATGTTTGATGTTCGTTCTCACACCCATACCTTGGCGTTAAGTGTGCTCAGTTGACCCGTGTGGTTATCAGCATGTGGCGTCAGGCGTGGTTGATGTTGTGAGCTTTCTTCCTTCTTCCCAGTTCAAGTTGGTGATGCCATGTCCATCGATCTTGTAGCGTTGTATTCCCCACTATCCTAACGCCTGGCACCCGTCCGTTCTATGTTGTATACATGTTTTCAATCGTCGCTGACACACATTCAAGCGGGGCCGCCGCCAGCGCCGCTATGGGAAGGGCCGATCAATTCGATATGTCAACTGGTCATCATCCTAATGGCGAATATTTACCTCGCATCTCGGTCAGTTGATATTCGAGTTTGATCAACTCGTTCACACTAGATAGAACACACCGTTTTTTTTTTTAGTATTTACAGTCTGACCAGGAGTAGCTTGCAATGTCGTTCAGTCATCGCGCTCTCCGCTGTTGCCTTCGCGCTCGGAATGGTCACTAATGTAATGACTTGGAAGACGCAATCGTACGGGTGTTTTCATGCCAAACCTTCACGCCTTCGTTGACAATGCCTACAGATTTCCGACTCTGCGACGAGATTTGTCGATCGCTTGGCACGCTATACAAGCCGCGGTTGAGTGCCTTATCACCTGTACGTCGTTTCAATCATGATCGTTCCCCGACAATTGACAGACCCATTCCCCCTCTCCGCACAGTTTTTCTTTCTCGCGTGCTCCTCAAGGCCCGTGGCGGCATCCACCAGTCAGACATGGCGATAAATTACATCGTTCGCAGCATCATCCAAACGGGCTTTCTGGCCACGGCCTGGGCCCTTGCAGCGTTGGCAACATGGTTCCTTTTGCCGGACATATCGGTCTACAGAATATTCGACATAACCTCCGGCACGGTGTACACGCATGTGAGCGTGTTTTTTTTCCTTGTTCCACTTGTCCCATCTGAACGGGGGGTGACATTTTTAGGCCATGTTCGAGACGCTTCTGTCCCGTATCCGGCTACGTGAGCGCCTCAAAATACCGAGCTATATCGACTTTGGTTTGCAGGTGTGTCGGCGTTGTTTTTTCTGTCTTTTGACAACCCTCAATATGTCCTCTGTACGGAAACTAGCGGTCACAGGGAGGGCGAACAGGGTCATCCAAAACCTCCGGACAGCTTCGTGGCTCCGTTTCCACACCGGGTATGTTTGGCCTCTCTTCCGCCCCACGCAGTGCGTCTGGGCTCGAGCCCGGATCAATCGTCGTTAGCAAGAGCGATGTCATCGAATTGGAGACCTTAAAGTAGTGCGGGAAGTCTCCATGTTATCACAAAAGGGACACCGAACCAAGGAAGCCTCTGTGCCAGTGGTAGGAGTGGTGGCCCTGGGACTGCGGTGTCCTCGCCTTACAGTGCTTTATCGTGCTACTGTTTTCACGGGATACCTTTCCCGACATCAGATGGACTACGGGAATACTTTGATGTCGCTCGTGTAAGGATTACTTGGTACTATAGTTGGCTAATCCGCACTGCCCGGTATTGCCAGAAGCATGGACATGGTGTGAGGGTCCAACCCTGACCGGTCTGACCCTTGCCCCGTTTTGGACATTATATACGACTGAAAGCAGTAAAATTGAGCGGTTCGTACGGTATGTAGGAAGGTGGGTCCCTATCCACTCTGAGCATTCGGCTAAGCTTAAGTGAAAGGCATTGCCGCCGCAATATTAATATTGAAGCAAAACAGTGATCGAGCAGTCCCTACGACTAGGTATGTCTTGTAAATTTGGCATAGCGCCTAAGAAAAAAAAACTTAAAAGTTCCGCCTTGAGTGTAAAGCAAATATGATATCAAATCACCAGAACGCTCACGCTCACGTACGTACTGCATACAGTACCAAAATGCGGATCTCTCCGTGTTTTGAAATAACGCTATCGGGTTTCACGCACATTGCCGCGTAAATTGAACTTCGGCAGCTGCCAGTGTGCCGTACGTTCTTCTTTGGTCTTGATTATTGTTGCACATGCGTTACCTATTCTTGAGCGACTCGGGAACACGAGAGGGACACTCATACTGTGCTCTACAGTTGACGAGAACTACTAGAACTCGGACGAACCACGTCTACACGTTTGCCCTACCCCTGCTGAAGTAACTGGCAACTAACGTTGGCTTGTTTGATGGCTACTGCACAGTACAACCGAGGGGACGAGGGGACGATGTTGGTCTGCAACTGCTTTCTCACCACCCTGGGAGCGAGGTATCGGCAGATTATAGAGTGTCCTAATGGCGCGCCGTGTGGTTATCATGCGTCGTATGTTCGTATTCGCCCCTCCCACCTCGCTCGGTGCCCTTCTATCGTGCCACCCTGGACTGTGCGCTTATAATAAGGCGGAGACGAATGTGACGAGCCACCTCGTCATCCGTGCTCAGGTAGGCGTCTACAACCTCGGACACGATGTACTCTCGGAGCTTGCGTTCGAAGCTGTAACACGCCTGCGACGTGATGTACAAAAATATGTGTGTTTTGAGGGGAAAGGGAGAGACTCAAGACCTCTTAAGAACTTCACATGCCCAATCTGCGGTTTATTGAAAAAGTTATACGACCTTAAATACAGGCTGTATCTACTGTCTGTCTACGTTGGTGCCCGTCCGACGAGCACCTTATTTTGTGTGCCGATCACACACTCGTTAGAGGGCGCTCTCCCTCAAACCCATGATAGTGCATTGCACGATGTATGTGATTTATGCATCACTGTATTCGTGGTGGCCTGCTCGTGTGGGCAGCAAATGATCGCGCACACGATCAATCATGTGTGCCGCTGGATTGTACGCGCACATGTAAACGTGCAAGTAACAATTATCGCCCTAAGGCGGGGAATGGCACATCTGCCTTACAGAAGCCCTCCATCGAGGTAACTCGGATCGAATATCTTCACGACCCGCAGCATCTGCGCAGTCTCGTTCTCGTCGAAAGGCGCCACCGTGTGGACGTGACCAGATGGGGCGACGACACGACCATGGCAGGTTCTCCGAATCCTGATACGCCTTGCGCAGCTTGGAGACCTTGCACAGCATCGGGTTGGTTCGCCTCCTTGAGCTGCTGGCACCGTTCTCGGTTCGGTAATGAGGCGTGCAAGACGAGGGCTTCACCCGCACTGTGAACAAAAGCCAATTATTAAGACGGAGGAGCGAGCGACGCCATCAGGTGGGGTTCTCTCAAGAACACGGCATGCTCGCAGTTGGCAAGGATACGCACCTTGATACCGCCAATTCGCCTGCCGACAAGTAGCATCTATCGCCGTGCCCTTCGCGGTTCCTTCTCCTCAAACCCAGCATGGAGCCGTGCCAGGATCATCGAGTGTGATGACTGCCTCCGCGAGAGGCTTGTATGCCACAGTGCTACGAAGGGGCATCATTATGGAGGGGAGAGGGGATCGTCGAAACGACAGCTGCAGTCGCCCTGGACTATATCTATAAGCGCGAAGCAAGAAAAATGTGGACGATTAGACACCACCTTCGTAAAACACAGCGACGAGCGAAGAGGGGGAACAGGGACAAGGGACAATATGGAAGTTGGCGCGCTCGTACGTGGCGGCTCTAGCCTTCCTCATTGCCTCGAAGTCTTGGAATTTATCCACGTCACGCTGCAGGTGCTTCATGTTCTCCTGCAGCTCTGTTTTTCCTCACTCTCAGAACATCTAAAAACGTCTGGAAGGCGATTTAGGCAGCTTACCACTCCGACAAGGGGTGAGGGTGGAAAGGTGTCACGAACCCGGCGCCGCCCGCCATGAGGTAGCACTTGTATAACCACAGTGAGAGGTTCAAGTTCGTGTGGACGGATACGGAATTGCAATTGAATCAGACGAAAGATAATGCATAATGTGTGCAATAAATTATCATTATTTATCATGATATAAACCGAAAGAAATATGAACAATTTGCTTCCGGCCTGGCTCAATGGGAACGGGAACGGTCACGGTCGGTCACTAATGGAACGGCCCAGGAAAAGCCCGTCCATTAAGTGGGCGCTCTAGACCTGTTGGTTCGATTCTCTGCTGGGTTGGAATGTTTTTCTCTTTTTGGCTCAGTCTTGCAGGGACTTGAGTATGCTCTACTGCCAGTGTGTCGAGGTTACCCTCTTATTAATAAAACATTCACTATTCAGCGCTATATTCAGCCCTTGCTACGATGAGTTCTCTCCACGCACGAAGCAGCTTCAATAATCTTCGCAGCTCACTCAATTCATCCAGAACATAGCATGATCTGTGAGTTGGACCGTCATTTTCAGAAGGCCGGTTAATCATAGCGATGGCGCATTCGGACTGCCATTTAGTGATGCTTCCAAGGACCGCAGACAGTTTCCGAGTCGGATAGCGTTCTCAGCTATATGTCCATTTTCCTTGTTCATTTCCCATCCCTCGGATTCCCTCCATCATGATGCGATCAGAGAGCTCCTGCCAGTGTACTGGAGGGTGTCAAACGTTTTAGTGCATTCAAGTTTGCGCTGAGGAAGAATCTGAAGTCGCCTGTCATCCTTCAAATTCAGGTGATGGTCATCCGAAGTGCTCGAACGCAGCTGTGTGCACCGTTGTGACTCGGATTTGCAGTCATTGTAATCGAACTCTGTCCGGTATCTCTCCTAGTTTCATATGCCAGTGGGTCTGGAATTGCACATGTTCGGCGAAGTCCTTTCCTTCATGCTTATAGAGACCTGAGAAGGGCGGAGGTAGATTACACGGCTATTGTCTGTTGCAAAAATAGAGGTCGGGCCTTGCGCCCCAGGACGGTTTTACCACACAGTTTATAGTACAGTATGTGCATGCGCACGTTTCATCGTTAGCAGCCCTTTTAGTGGGCTTTTGCATAGATTAGGCACAGTAGATAGTCATTTATCTTATCACACGGACACTTAGGACAGCGCACGCAGCGCTAAGAGGCACCTTTCGCTTAGTAATCACAGTTGAACTTGCTCAGTCCCCCCTCGCGCGCGTCCGCTGGCAAAATCGCTCGCTGTGCTGTTACCGCGCTAAAACGCTGATTTGCAACATTGTCTAGACTGTCTAGACTCACTTTCTAGACTCAGAGCACAGCCTGAACGTGTTGCCCAGTTCAATCACGATTTCCACGGGTGAAATTGGTGAAATGCAGTCACGGCGTCACCCGACTAGGCTGGTCCCTATAAGTTCCGAATCAGCCGCTTCCACCGTGGCCCTAAGAGACACTCACCACACACCATCGCTCTTAGTCGCTCACCAATGAGTTATCTTCCGTATGTCGAGTGAAATTCACTGTCCGTTGCTGAAGTGACCAAGTCACCCATAGCTATACTTGGAATCATGTCCATCCTCAAGTCTCATCACTCCCCAGCATCACCCCTCTCCCGTACGTCGTCAAGTGAAATTCATTGTCCGTTCAAGTTGCCGAAGTGATCGAATCACCCATAGCTATACTTGGGATCATGTTCATCCCCAAGTCTCGCCACTGCCCTCCAGCATTCCTCAGTCATCATTTCCCAACACTCACCAGTTGTCGATTGTGATAGATGACCCTTCCTCGGGCTCGTTAGTGGAAAAGGGCAGGTCCTTTGCTCAGCTTTCCCGAAATGATTGCTGGCCAGTGCGATGTAGGCCCGGGCCGCTTGCGGGTGAATATCGACATCATACCCGACGAAGTCCTTCTAGAAATTTTCGCTCACTATGTGGGCCAAGCCAAATGGATAGGAGCATGGTATACATTGGTGCACGTGTGCCGAAGGTGGAGACTTGTGGTGTTTTCATCAAGCCGGCGTCTGAATCTGCAAATTCTCTGCACAGCCAGAAGTCCCGTGAGATTGCTGGATATCTGGCCAGCCTACCCTATCGTCATATTGGACCGTTGTCTCCATCGAGCGCTACCAGCCGATGTGGGTAACATCGTTGCGGCACTCAAGCACCGCGATCGTGTGCGTCACCTCGAACTCCGAGATTTTAGAAGCTCTCTATTGGGAATATTCGCCGCGGTGATCCAGGAGCCACTCCCGGAACTCACGGTTCTGGAACTTCTGTTGGGTGGTATACGCGCGGCGTCGGTCCTCCCTGCCTCATCCTCCATTGGACCTACACCCCATCTACAAAAACTTCATCTGAGGGGCATTCCATTCCTGCCTGTACGGAAACTCCTTTTGTCTGCCGTTGACCTCGTCTATCTTGACCTTTGGGATATTCCTTATTGCGAGTACACTTCAGCTGAGGCAATGATCACTTGTCTGGCCGCAATGATAAGGCTCAAGTCACTTTCCCTTGGATTCTGTTTCCCTAGATCTGGCTCAACAAGTAGACGTTTGCCTCCTCCGATGCACATCGTCCTCCCTGCTCTCACCCATTTCAAGTTCCGAGGCGTCAGTGAGTCCCTGGAGGATCTCGTGGCCTGGATCGATGCCCCTCTGCTCGACAAGGCAGAGATAACATTCTTTCATCAACTACTATTTGAGATACCACGACTATCGCAGTTCATCGGTGGAGCAAATAAGTTCAAAGTATTCGATCAAGCACATGTGCTCTTTCAACATCGTTATGTCCAAGTCAGACTTTCTTCACAAGCAAGCATAGTATATCAAGGAACTATCAAGTTGAGGATCTCGTGTCAAGAGTCAGATTGGCAGCTTTCGTCTCTGGCTCAGGTCTGTGGCTGGTCCTTGCCTCCCTACTCCACAATAGAACGCCTCGACATCCGCGAGGACACACGTTGGAAAACCCATTGGCAAGGCGACTTGGAGAATACGCAATGGATAGAACTTTTCCGCTCGTTTACCGCCGTGAAGGACCTATACCTATCCAAGGAGCTTGCGTGAGTTGCGTCACGCGTCGCTCTCGCCTTGGAGGAGCCCATTGGGGCCGAAGTGTTACCTGCGCTTCAAAATATATTCTTAGAGAGCCCTCTGTCATCAAAATTTGGCAGAGAAGTCCGAGTCGTTGAGCCCTTCATCGTCGCGCGACAGTGCCTCCATGTTGTAAAGCTCGTAGTCCACGCACCGGGAGGAAATAACCGGTGGGTGCTTTCCGCGGTATTTTTTTGTGTCACGTACTTACCAGGTGTGGTTCACCTTTAGAACTGAGGTTGGTTCCTTCCGGCCTGACCTTCTGTAAGGTACTATGCACGCACCGCTGTAGCATCGGAATTGACCACACTCGACCACGTGATGGCCCACCGGGCGCCACGCCTCTCCTCCTTATCTACGCGCCTCGCCTCCAACTCGCCTCCAACCTATCCTCATCCACCCTCGTTGCCACACGATCGACGCCTATCCCAAGGCAGTCAAGTCCCTCCTCGTCGCACCCCAATCCTTAAGGCCAAAGACACGCGGATCGCCGAAGTCCCGTCGGCCGACACCACAAACACGGACCACCTCGAAAATCCCGTCGGTCCACGTCGCACACGTCGAGTACAGCCCATCGCAGGCCTAGAACATGTCTATGTTGGAAGGAATTTTACTGTATATGGAACCTATCAAGCCCTCGTTCGTACGCTCCTTTGTTTCCCTTCTGTCTTAGACTTCCCACCGTCCATTTTACACTTTCCGCTTTTACTTTCAATTAGCACCTTTTCCCCTCCTCCTCGTCGCCACGCGACCGCATTCGCCTTCGCTCCCTCGTTTACCCCTCTTTTATCTTACAATTGACCTTGCGTGTAGAGTACTTAACCTTACTCGCATATACAAACTCTCTCGCCTGGCCTTGCCGAAGAGGAAGGCAATTGAGCCCCGCTTTGTCACACACTGATCTCAGACCACCTCCAAACTCACGTGTGGACTAACCACCTATACTACACCTTCTCTCCCCTGTGATAGGGCTGATAAGAGGGCTTCTTGCACAGCAGTTCCTGTGCATGGTGCATAGCCTCCTGGGCATGTTTCATACCCTGGATCATCTAGATTTTCTTCAATGGTCAGAACAAAGCTAGACCGCTCTGCCTGATGGTGTTTTAATTCCCGAGACTCAAGTTACAGCATTTTCTTTAGCACCACCATGATCTGATCTCCATGTAACATCTGTTCTTCTATGACTCCCACTCCTTGCTGTAAGCTTAATACAAAACCATGATGAATCCCGATGAAATCAAAAACCAATATCCAAAATATACATCCCGTCTTCAAACGACTAACAACGTTGCACACATCCTAACTGCTCAGCCCGGTGCTTTTCAGTATGCGACCCAGCAAGCCTTGCCGCGCCTCCCCACCTTCTTTGTCATCGGATGCGAAACTCAGGGAGATCGAGTTTACGCAGTGACGTTCGTTGGCTACGAAAACGCTCTAGTCAGTATCTCTCCATCGGAAACAAAGAGGGCGAAAGAAATTCACTTGGCGTTCTGTAACCTTCCCCCTTGAACACGTGCCCGAGGTGACCCCCACAAGCAGTGCAGGTGATCTCTGTGCGTTCCATGCCCAAAGAGAAGTCGACGTGGCGGGATACAGCGCCGGGGATGGCTAAACGCGAAGCCCATTCAACACGGCGAAACAGCACATATAGAGAGGGAGGAGGTCACCGTCAAAGAAGGCTGGCCAGCCGCAGCCGCTGTTGAACTTTGTGGTGCTCTTGTAAAGCGGCATCTGGCAAGCGGCGCAAGAATAGCTTCCGGCCGCCGTGTTATCCTCGTACTCGCCCGTCCCAGCTTGCTCGGTGCCCTTCATCCGGAGCACCCTGAACTACACGTGTGCTTTGCGTAAAGACGGTGATGGGGCCGTGGGACGCAATGACGGGACGCACCTGCTCGGGACTGAGGATCGCCCGCCATTCCTCCTCGGATTTGGCCTTGCTGGCGTCAGACATCTTTCGAATGGTCACTGTTGATTTGAAGAGAGTTGGTGGTACGAAAAAGACTGTGGGACGGGGTATATATAGCAACGACGAGTGGGCTGCGCGGCTTAGTGATAACGGTGTCAATGTCATGTGCTGAGGTGCCTAATTGTTCACGCCACGTAAGTTACAATCACCACCGAATTCTACACGTGATTGCGACCATATCGGTTGATCTTGACCATAGCCACCGTGACATAGCCTAGTTTATAAGGTTCAATGTTCAACGTTCATGCATGCAGTACATTATTCATCGCACAGCAGTGACCTCGCACAGCGGTCATGGTCTGGGATAAGCTGCCCGTTATGTGTGCCTGGGTAATCAAAGACGGATTCACGTCACTGGCACGCCTGGTCTCTCTCTTCCCAAAGTCCAGGAAAACTGTCTGGTCGGCGCATACTAGTGGGACAAACCGTACAAAAGAGTACCAGTCTACTCTATTACTGTGTAACAGTAAACCTGGGCTGTTCCCCCTAAACCAGCACTGCATTCAGTAAGCGCTGTGCCGTGTTTGGTCCTATCCGTCCACATTCAGTTCCTCGTTCGGGCGCTTTGTCGTACGTCCTCGCTTGCTTCCTCTCTCCTCCATGGTGTACATCAACTCGAATATCAACTCGAATATCCGGACTGATGGACTAGAAGTGGTAGATATAAGCGGTGATCATGAAGATGAATCCGAGACCTGTGCCGGCGTACGTTCCTCTGGGACATTAGTGCCACACCACAGATCTCTAACCTTCACAAATTTCTTTCCTTGGGAAAATACAGGACCCAACGTCTCCACTTATCGACGGAAAGAGACGTACCGGTATCATCCCCCCTACGAACTATCTCCGCGTCTCCAAGCGGGGTCTCCGAGTAGAAGGACAATACGTTCTCGATCTATCATTGCCGCCGCCTCCTCCATCAGCGCCTGGCATCCTCTCGGACCAAGGCCGCAAGAACCTCTCCCTCTACACGACGAGTGGGCCCATCAATGCTGAAATATGGATTATCCATGATGGCGCTATGGTTGGGAAGCCGAAGCGAGCTTCCATGGAACTATGTACCGATAATGGCGTTGTCCGCGCAGAAGTGGTACGTTCCCTTTGGTTTTTCTGCCGTCCCTCGTCTTGCAGGATCTGGTGGTTAACACAAAATAAAAAATCTAATTCTCAATAGCACGATCCCTCCTCCACCAACGGAAACAGCCGTGCCCGTCCAGCTTTCGATCTGAACGTGAGCGCTAACTACGGAGATATCTTTGTCTCACTTCCTCGCTGCTTCCGAGGGCCAATCACCATCAGCACCGGCGACGACAGGATCGCGTTTTCTCCTGCGCTCGAAGAATGCATGTCGCTGCTTTCGGACGTCCCGGGCTTCCGGGTGTACTTTGTCGGCGAACGACCACTCAAGGGGAAGTGGGGTAGTGGTACCAGCGGCAATGCGGACCAAGAGGGCGAATCTTCAGGAGAGCCCCTGGATGAGCTTTCTGTAGGTGGGAGGTTTTCGAGCGTGCGAATCAACTGGGACGGCGAAAAGGATCTCCCTGAGATGAGGCCTTCCGGTTGGCAGGTCTTCTGTGGTGGCACAACGAGATTTTTCACCAGCGGTCGCGTATATTGATGGGCCCTTGACGCGCTTGACGGTCCGAGTGTTTCATTTGTCTTGTCGTTCTTGGCAGTAGTCTATTCTTGCAAGGTTTTACACCGCTGATTTGTACTCGCTATCGACTATGTAACCAGGTTGTGGGTTGTAGTAAGATGATCGATGTCTTGCGTCATGCTACATGCAACGTCCTCCTCCATCAGCACTTCTTTTCATAGCATGAACCTTCCTCCCGATGGAAAGAGCCGTGCCCGTCCAGCTCTTGACGTGAAAATGCACGCCAACCACGGAGACGTCTCCGTCTCTCATCCTCGCTGTTTCCGCGGGCACATGACCATCCCCACCTACTACGACTCGGACGAAAGGACCGCGTTCTTCCCTGCACTCAGGGTATGTACTACATTCAAACTGCTTTCGGACGTTCCAGGCTCCCGGGTATACCTTGTTGGTGATCGACCTCGCGGCGGCGCCAGTGGGATGCAGCAAAATGACGAAAGCGAAACTCCGCTAGTAGAAGACGAATTGAGCTTTTCCGTCGGGGGAAGTGTACGACGAGCGTGCGGATCAATTGGGATGGCGATGAGGAGCCGCCTGCGATGTGGCTCCATGGTTGGATGTCTTCCCTCAGTGGTGCAGACAGATTTTTTCTCGAGCGGCCGAATTGAATGTGGTTGTGACCTCTCGGTGATCCTCTCTTCATCACCCTTTGACTATAACTGCTGATGTTGTTCGTTCTTGTAAAGGCGTACTCCGCCATGTAAACACGCTGTACGGACTCTGTGCCTGGCTGTAGTGGCCCATTCCCTTTGCCAGTGTAAGCCGTCCCGGTACCGTTTACTGAATAAATTTGCAAACATGGACCTGCTAGCTGGTGAGCCGATACTGTATGCGGCGCCGTGTCACGTCTGCCTCAATCTACTCTCACTTTCACCGTGAGACACAGGGAGTATTTAGCGAATCAAAGCTCCAGCCAATGTTCCAATACTGTCCTCATGCTGTGGCTGCATCATGATGCAGGTGGCTGATTATTCTGGAAATACACGAGGTTTACGCGTTCCACATACGTTCAGTTTACGTGACCAACCCAAATAAGCCTATCCTCAGGTTCTGCCCACAGCTGGCTGAAGGTCTTAAATATGACAATTATCACCCTCCTCCCCGGGTCGCATTCGCAGCCCAGTTGTTGCGATATATTCCTCACCTCGTAGTCTCAAAGCCTTCCAAATTTGTGACCATTTGGAAGATGTCTGACGTCAGTGAGGCCAAATTTGAAGAGGAAGATTGGATCCTTGTCGCAAAGCAGGTGTGTCCGACATGCGCCTCGTGTCCCTTGAATGCGCACGTTTTCTTAAGTCTTTTCCTTGAAAATCTAGGACCAAGTGTCTCCGCTGACCGGACGCATCCTACCCCCCACGAATTACGTCTACGTATTAAAGCACGGTTCGGCGGTGGAAGGGCAATACGCCCTCGACCTATCTCTGCCCCCGCCACCTCCGCCTGTGCCTCGCGCAGTTACAGACAAAGACCCCGAGAATCTCTCTATCTACACGACGAGCGGTCCCATCACAGCCGAAATATTGCTCATCCACGATGGAAGCGGGATGTCGAAGCGAGTCTCCTTGGACTTGTGCACCGACGATGACTTTCTCCATGCAATAGTGGTACGTACGTCCTCCTTCGATGTTCCGAGTCCCAGTGTCGTCCCTTGTTTCGATGATTGAAAATGAGGAGGGCAATGTTGATATATGAAACGCACGAAAATAGCACGACCCATCTTCCCCTGACGGGGCTCTGAAAAGCCTTGCGCGTCCATCTCTCAGCATAGCGTTGAGCGCTAGCAATGGCGAGATTGCTCTCTCGCTCCCCCGTTGCTTCCGCGGGCCGGTCGCAATCCTCACGACTCACGATCGCATCGCGTTCTCTCCTGCGCTCGAAGGATGCGCCGCGCTGCTCGCGGACGTCCCGGACGTCCGGGTATACTTTGTTGGCGAACGACCGCGCAGGGGGCAGTGGGGCAGGGAAGAGTTGGACGACGAGGACGAGGACGAGGACAGTCTGGTGGAAGAACCACTGGACGAAATTTTGATCACCGGAGAGCATACAAACGTGCGGATCGACAGGGTAGGCGAGGAGGAAATGAAGCCTGCTGGCGGCGGGTGGATGGGTCCTTGGAATGATTTGCGGAGACTTTTCACATCTGGTGGTTGAGAAAAGACGGACAAGGATACCGACAGTCTTCCGTTTATTTTCTCGTGCTTGATTGTCGTATTGGCTTGGCAGAAAATCAGCACTGCGCGCGGGCCGCTCATCCGGTGCTTTCACGCTTCATTCCGGGCCGATAACAAACCCACTACAACTTACAGAGTACTTCCAGTACCACATGTGATGATTCGCTCAAGAAGGAGAAATACCGACTGTATTACCCCACCGGGCTGCTTCCGGGTCTAATGGCAGTCCTGCGTCGAGGCAATCCATTTACTGTCGTAAATACGCGTCGTCCCACATGGGCTACATATCCCAGCACCAATTTGTGGCGTACCTGGATCCTCCTTTCACCCACACACACGCGTACCCTCTTGCATCCTTCGGAATCCTACCACAGCAATGGCGACCCGAGGTAAAAAATTGAATGCATCATCTTTCCGGCCGAAATCGCTGGATATCAACAGTCTCACCGATCTAGAGAGCGACGATGGGGTACGTACCATTCCTCAAACATGCGTCCTACGATCCTGGGGCCTTGAATTATCGGCGGCAAAGCGTGGGCTCCAAGTTGACCACCGTCTCTGGATATCTAGGGAATAACATCTTTCTTGGCCCAAATCAAGGAACGCAGCATCGGTCCGACGAACTACTTGGTCGTATCCAAGCCGAATGCAGCTATCCATGGGCAGTACGCCCTCGACCTCTCCCTACCCCAACTGCTAGAAACTGCAACTGCGTTTCACGGGGTTCCGATGAAAAACGGCCAAAAACCCAACCTCTACCTCGACACGTCGAGAGGACCCATAACCGCCGAGGTATGGATCATTCCCGACGTGAGGGGCAAATCGAAGCAGGCCGTCTTGAACTTCACTAATCGATCTGGATCCATTCAGGCAAAAGTGGTACGTCCAACTCAAATGCCATACCATTTCTTCAATTATTAGGAAGGGAAAGTGCTGACACGTACTTGCGCAAAATAGCATTGCCCCGACACCAGGAGCGGTACACGCCCGAATCTCGACATTGAAATACTTGCCAACGATGGAGACGTCTCCGTTTCTCTCCCGCGTTGTTTCCGCGGGAATATCACCATTCAGGACGTTAGCCACGACCGCATCGCGTTCTCCCCCGCTCTCAGGGCATGCACGGCACCGCTCCTAGACGTCCCAGAAGAACGCGTCTACTTTGTCCGCGGCGAACTGTGCGTGGAGAAAACGCGGCGGGGCAGCGGCGGTGAGGGCAGTAAGGGCCGATCTGCAACACGTGAAGGACAACCGCTGGATGATGTGCTTCGCGTGCACGGGGAGCACAGGGCTGTGCGGATCAACTGGGTCGGGGAGGCGGATCTGCCCAAGAAGAAGTCACGTAGGATCCACTTGAATCTCGGCAGGTGGAAATCCCGTTTGAATGAGTTGGGCAGAGATGTGGCGAGACTCTTCGCCACGTCTGGCCGGGCAAACTGATAAGCCCCCCTCCCTCCCCTTTCCCAATCCTTCCGACCTTTTTTTGTATTGTGTTTATTGGCTCTTGTGATACGGGTACGGATGTAACCCATTCGCACCAGTGGTTGACCAGAAGGTCACATCCTATACTTGTCTTCTACTGTGGTACGAATTCAGCATGGTTTGTTTTCTGAGTTCAAGTGCCTCACAACTCATGACAAGTCCTCAAGCTAGGCTTCATTGATCAACGTTCAACTTTGGATCAGTCACAAAGATTACATGTAACTGAACAAAGTTTCACACGTGATCTTATTTCACCGTTCTGTTTATGAACACAACTAAGCACTGGCACTACTGACTGATCAATATTAATGTAGTATGCCCTGGACATGTTTCGCTCAAGAAAGAAGAACCACCTTGTCGCCTAGCGGACTTGGACGGCCACCAGCCGCTACACCTTACAAACGTAATCAATTGCTGTCATGAATAAGCGCCCTTCCACGTTCTACCTGTCGACGACGTGTACGGACTACTGTAGTTCGGTTTGTGGTGTACCTGGATCGCCTTTCATCCAAACAACAACGCACGCTGCTACACTACAGTGGTGCTTTTGTACTCCACTAACCTCTACGACAGCAATGACAACTCCAAGTAACGAATCGAATGCACCAATTCCTCAACCACAATCGCCGGACGTCAATAGCCCTGCCGAGAGCGACGCTAGGGTACGTACCATTCCCCATATATACGTCCCAGGCGACTCGAATCATCGGTGCCGAAGAGCAGGCCCTAAGTTAATTTTCCATCTATGGATGTTCTAGGAAATAGCGTCTTTGCTAGCCCAAGTCAGGGAACGCGGCATCGGCCCCACGAATTACCTGCGCGTGTCCAAGCCGAATGCAGACATCGAGGGACAATACGCCCTCGACCTGTCCATGCCCCCACTGCTACAATCTGCGTACGACGGCGTTTTGATATCCAAGCACAACTACAACCTCCTCCTCGAATCCTCGAAAGGATCCATCACGGCCGAAATATGGATCATCCCCGACCGGAGCGGCAAATCGAAGCGAGCCTCCATGACCTTCTTGAGCCAATCCGGCTCCGTCAAGGCAAAATTGGTGCGTCTACCTTTCCGAGTCCCCACGTTTTTTCCTTGTTTTTTTTTTAAATACGGGAAGGAAACGCCAAAAACAGCATTGCCCAGCCGGGAAGAAGAATATTAATGGTGGTCCGGCGCGTCCGAATCTCGACGTTGAGATCTGTGCCAACTCTGGGGACGTCTCCATTTCGCTTCCCCGCTGCTTCCGCGGGGAAATCACCATTCGTGCGGGCCACGACCGCATCGCGTTCTCCCCGTCGTTGGGGGCATGCACGGCACCGCTTTTGGACATCCCGGAAGAACGGGTTTACTTTGTCCGCGACGAACTGTGCGAGGTAGGAGGACTCGGGGGAGGAGGGACAGAGCAGCGGAGGATGAGCCATGGCGAGGCCCAGGGCACCGGCAGTGGCAGTGGCAGCAAGGACAACGGCCAATCCGGAGGCTGGGAGGAAGAATCGCTGGATGCGCTTCTCGTGCATGGGGAACACAGAAGCGTGCGGATCAACTGGGACGGTGAGGCAGATCTGCCCGAGACGGAGAGGAGGAAGTCGACGCTCGGGATTATCCCCTTGAACTTGAAGCTCGGCGGGTTGAAAGCCGTTTGGAATGACGTGGGCAAAGACGTGGTGAAACGTCTCCTCACGTCCGCCCGGCCAAACTGAACGAACCCCTCCTCACGCTTCTCGCCAACGGTCTTTTGTGTGTTTGTGTGTGTTCTTATCCCACCCTTTGTAATACGGACATGGGGACGCCGTCCCGTACCTTCACACGCATTTGTTCTACTTGTGTAGTTTTCACCTTGTAACGGGTTCAAACGTTCGAAGGGTAGACGTGGGCAAAGATATCGCTGACCCGCCAAATCATGGTGCAGGTGCAGGGACGTGACGCGTGCTACAGACCTGACACCTCCACATTCACCAAAGAACGGAAAGGTTGGCCACAACTTGAACATCACATCATACAGTACTGATTCATATGTACGATAAGTTTGATCGTCCGGAGACGTGCGATTGTTGCGGTACCGAGACAAGACAGTGTAATCTTGCCCATTTTCGCACGCACAACTTCTAATAAGCAAGCAATTTGAGGGTCCACATGACCGTGCTTCCTTCAAAAAACAATTAGACTGAACTTTTTTTTCACACTCCATCGAAGATAGGTATAAGAAAAAAAAACCTACTCCACAACATTTCATGAAAGAGAGATGATGTCGATGGCTCCCAGTCAGACATGTGAAAAAGGGAAGCAGGCAAAGTGTAAAAGCCAGGAGAAAAAAAGGTGGCCCACTGGCACGTCCGATGGCGGCAGATGATCAGTGGGTTGGGTGTAATGTATTATTAATATTATTAGTTCACAACGCCATCATCACGCGCGCGAGAGCGCCAAAGTCTTCTTTTCATTTTATGTCTATTGTGAGGTAAATGGATGGGGATTGGGGAACTCGGTAAATGAGTGGAACCGAGGCGCCGGAGGGCCATGTGGGGGGGGATCGTTGAGCTTAAACTGTATATCCAGCGATGCGTGTGGTCGGTCTCACTTGTTACCTGGGGTCCGAACTTTTCTTGTTCTAAACAAGAAAAAAATCGGGAGAGGAAATAACTTTGTGGAGAGGCGCCACGGCATATGAGGTCGAAACACCAACTGAACCAGTTCTGAGATGTCCCATCCATCGGTGCCACCGGTCGAGTGTCCCTTTGCATTTTTTTATCCCCTCCTGGGAGGCTTCGACCGGGCTCTATGTAACATTCGTCCGAATGTCGCCAGTTGAGATCCAGAAAGAGAGATTGCATGTGGTGCGGTTGGAGCGGCGAGTAAACGCACATGCTACCGACACGGTGTCCTTTGCGGAACTGTCACGTGCCCCTGGGGAGCGCCTCCTCTCTCTTTCAAGGCTCCAAGGCACAACTCCGAAGTCATTAGACTGCTCACGCGTTGCAAAAAAAAAAAAAAAAAAAAAAAAAAAGGAAACACGGGGGGATGGGTCACCGGGTAATATGTCAGAAAGAAATGAAGAGAGATGAATCGAGTAATGCATTAGAAGTTATTGTAATACAACGGGATCGGTTTTATCAATAGTCATGACAGAATCACGGATACCCAACGCTCCTCGACATGAATTGAAAATCCTGGTCCCCAGGTGTGAGCATAACAATGAAATGGTTGGAATCAAGTATTGAGGCGTGTTTATCACTGGCACGACCCGGGTCACGACGTTTTGCTTCGAGAACACGTGATACTGTGCAGACAGATCTAGCATATATTCCTTCGTCTCAGTCTTGTCTCTTGACTTTATACTGAGAGGTATGTTCATATATTACATGTTTCCCGCTACCTTACTGACTGTACAATAGTGATTTCGCTAGGTACAGCAATAATTAGTCTTGTTTCTTGACTTTATATTTGGGGTGATCTCGCGAGAACTTTAATATTAAGGGGATTAAAACACAATATGAGATATGCCGCCGGCCTACGCACGAGACACAATTCAAACTTTCTCGTTTGACACTAGGTCGTCGTCCCTGCTAGCGTGGACAGCGGGGGCGTTACCCTTGGCTTCCGAGGACTCGGTACCCTCCGCGAGGAGTCGCTTGCGGTACGAGACCGAGTTAACGGGTGCGACGTTCTGGTACAGCAGATCGACCTGCTCGAGAGAAAGACCCTTTGTTTCGGGAACGCAGAAGTAGGCGAAGAGGACACAGCAGGCACACGTCGAGCCCCAGATGTAGAACACCTTGGTGCCGAGGTCTGCGTTTCCGGGTCCAGAGTCGACCATGTAGGGCGCTGTGAAAAAAATAAAATAAACGGATAAGAATCGTGCCAGAACGCTCGACGGGAAAAACGCGAGAAGAGAGACACTCACTGGCATACGCGATGGCCCAGTTCCAAAGCCAGTTGGATGCCACCGAGAGCGACATTGCCTTGGCACGGATCTGGAGGGGGAATATCTCGCCGGTGATGACCCATGCGACGGGTCCCCATGTAGCGGCGAAGAATGCGATGTAGAAGCAAACGAAGGCTACCTCTGCGGACTGTGCAGACCGGTTGCTTTGTAACGTAGTCGAACCGATGATGGCAATGATGAATTCGCAGATGGTCATGCCGACCGCACCAACGAGAAGCAGGCGACGGCGACCGAAGCGCTCGACACCCCAAATGCCGGGGAGGCTCATTCCGACGTTGACAGTGGAAGTGGCGATAGAGATGAGGAAGGGGTTGTTGATTCCGGCGTTTGTGAAGAAAGTCGTGCCGAAGTAGAAGATAAAGTTGATGCCAGTAAGCTGTTGGAAGGCTTGGATGAAGATACCAGTGAGTGTACGGAAGCGGATGCGATTGTGCGAGTCACGGAAGCAGTCGAGGTAACCACCTGAACCGACTTCCTCTTCGCGTTTCAAATTGATACGAATTTCTTCGAGCTCCGAGAGAACCTCAGGATCATCGGCGGAGAGTGAAGTGAGACGACCAAGCGAGTGAGCGGCATCGGCATCACGACGACGCTTAATCAGCCAACGTGGGGACTGCGGTAGCGTGTGTTAGACAGATGCGACATTGGACACGAAAGTGCGCACCTCGGGAAGGAAGACCATGCCACCGCCGAGAACCGCAGCCCAGATAAACTGGATAGCGACGGGGATGCGATAGGATGAGTGATCTGGTCGATCCTTGGTCGCATTGTTGAAAATGTTGGAGAGGAGGAGACCAATGGTAATAGCGAATTGGTAGCAACCGACGACGGCACCACGGATCCATTTGGGGGAGCACTCGGATTGATACATCGGGACCAAAGTGGAGACCAAACCGACACCGAGACCAGCAAACACACGACCGACGACGAAGAGAGAAAGTGTAGTGGCTGCGGTCTGGAAAGCGATACCGATGGAGAAGACAAAACATGAAGTAACGATGCCCCATTTTCGGCCGAGAGTGTCACCAAAGGGGGCGGCAAGTAGGGCGCCTAGATAAACGAATTAGACAAAGCCGAAAAAGAATGAGTTGAGGTGATTAAACGGACCAAAGAATGTGCCAGCGGAAAGAATCGACACTACGAGAGACCTCTGAGCGGAAGAGATACCGTAGCCATCGGGGAAGCTGGCTGAGACGGGAACAGGGTGACCAAAGGTCTGAAGCCAATTTGGCATCTGTTGAAGGCCAGAGATGGTACCGGTATCATAACCGAAGAGAATACCACCGAACGCAGCAAAACCGGTCTTTTGTGGGACAAAGAGGGGGAGTGAGAGAGGGAGACGCGAGAGCAGGGTAGGTAGGACAGACCATTAGAATGCCAGCTAGTTTGCTTTTAGGGGCATTAGCCCCGATGCCCCCACCTGCCGCAACTGGACCACCTGGCATGATGAACGTATTTTTATTACAGCGTCAAGGGAGTAAAGTTGAGAGAACGAGGAGAGAAAAAAGAACCGTTGGAAGGGAAAGAAACATGAGAAGACGTCTAGGGTATTTATGCTGCGGTGGGGTGGGCTCAATATTAATGGTCGGTAGTTGGAGTGAATGAACTGTCCCGCTAACAGCCGAGTTTGGAAGTAAGAGAACCCATTCGCGTTCCACATGCTCATCCCTTCTCGGATCTCAGATCAATCCAGGACCCCGGACACCCAATTCGCGTACGGTAGTACTACGGTAGTTGTTTCCCTCTCTCGCACCCCGTGATACACCGTGTCACCCCAGATCACTACCCCTAGGATCTGTATACCCGTGGTGCCCAATCGAATTTCCTCGTAATTAGTGAACCGCCTCAATTTCTGGTGGAACCCTCGCCTGTTCACCGTCACGGGTTCTACAGAATGAATTGGCCGGATACGGTTCTAGTAAGTTCCATCCGAGGGTCAGTCGATTTCCCAGTACCAGTACCGGATGCATATTCATTACCGCCAGACA
>Ga0307510_10001320_pt1 | contig 27047 bp, 35 predicted proteins | sample 12_EM_MG_FD_207224 | JGI IMG/M metagenome (GOLD analysis project Ga0307510, IMG submission 207224) | Populus trichocarpa ectomycorrhiza microbial communities from riparian zone in the Pacific Northwest, United States - 12_EM | ecosystem: Host-associated > Plants > Roots > Unclassified | place... | reverse complement strand
GTTAAAAATTATGCAACAAAATACGGGAGGAAAATTAGGGCGGCTGCGTGACCTACATCACATTTAGCGGAAGGCAATATTATGTGATGTAAGTCCCTTTTCCAGTTGGTGTGAGGGGCTATAATTCCGGACTGATCTACTGTGTAACATCGCAGGGTCCTCTATGAGAGACCCTGCGGGGACGGGAAGATCAGCATTATAAATATACAAAATTGCAGTGTTAATTATATGCTATCGTTCAGCGGTATTATAAATCCGGTCTAACAGGGGTATACATAGAGTCTTCAGAATTTGTCAGCTTAAAGTAATGTTGATGAATTTTGATTGGAAAAAAATGAAAATCGCGTTTATTTAAATGCACCGGCATTTTATATCCGGGGCTTAATTAATCACCATAATCAAATAAACGCAATGAGTACAATTACAGTAAAAGACGGAACCGAAATTTATTACAAGGACTGGGGAACCGGGCAGCCAATTGTTTTTCACCATGGTTGGCCACTATCCGGCGATGACTGGGATGCACAAATGATGTTCTTCCTTAAGCAAGGCTACAGGGTGATCGCCCACGACCGCCGGGGGCATGGAAGGTCTACCCAGGTTTCTGGCGGGCATGATATGGATACCTATGCAGCTGATGTAGCCGAACTCACCAAGGCGCTTGACCTTAGGGACGCCGTACACATTGGTCACTCTACGGGCGGCGGAGAAGTGATCCATTACACAGCAAAATATGGAAAAGACCGTGTAGCCAAGGCAGTGCTGATCAGTGCAGTTACGCCGATAATGGTGCAATCTGCAAGTAACCCTGACGGCGTCCCATTGGCTATTTTTGATGAAATACGAGAGGGCACAGCATTCAACAGGGCTCAATATTTTCAGGATTTTACCATTCCGTTTTACGGGTATAACCGGGCGGGAGCGAAAATATCACAGGGAATCAGGGACAATTGGTGGCGCCAGGGGATGATGGGTGGAGTAAAAGCACATCATGACGGCGTTAAGGCGTTTTCGGAAACAGATTTTACAGAAGACCTTAAAAGTGTGGACATTCCTGTACTCGTTCTGCACGGCGAAGACGACCAGATCGTGCCATTTCCTATCAGCGGGGCAAAAGCTGTAAAACTTTTGAAAAATGGAAAACTGATCTCCTATCCGGGTTTCCCGCATGGAATGCCTGCAACAGAAGCGGCAACCATCAATAAGGACTTGCTGGCCTTTATTAAATCATAAAATAATTTCTCAGATCATTACAGAAGAGGCACTTAGGGTGCCTCTTTGCCTTTTGCTCATATTGTTACCCGGCACCACTGAGTAACATCGCAGGGTCTTCTATGAGAGACCCTGCGGGGACACGAAACACAAACAGAGTCTGCGCCTTAGCTTTTATAATTCTTTTGGGGATTACTTTTCCATAAAAAAATCCAACAGGCCTTTTTGTACTTGCTCAGGCCGTTCCTGGAGAATCCAATGCCCCGAACTTGTAATCAGGCAATCTTTTACATTGGAAGCAACCAAACGGACATGTGCTCCCAAAAAGGGTGCAAAATGGTCTGATCCCATTGCCAATACAGGCATCACCAACTTATTTTTACCAAATTCCTTGTTGTCTTTGATGTCTTGATCAAATACAAACCAAAGAAACGAAGCTCTCGTTGCACCTTTTACGGAATACGCCCGGGTAAATTCAGCTTTTTCCTGAGGAGTAAATGAGTTCTGTACGAAACTTACCGCCGGAAAAAAATCTTCCAAAAATAGATTCATTCTACCCTCTGCAACTTCGCTCGAATGTGGCTGAATAAAAAATCCGAACCACCATGCCTGTGCTTTAACCTGGCTCCAAACCGGTTCCAAACCGGGTATTAGTGCATCCAGTAAAGCGAGTTTATTAACCTCATTGGGAAATTGCGCTGCATAGGCATAGGCAACCATCATACCTATATCATGTCCGGCTATATCAATCTTTTTATAACCAAGTTTTTTTGCAAGTTCGTGCAGGTCGATAGCCATATTTTTTTTATCATAACCACCTTGTGGTTTGCCAGATTCTCCAACACCACGCAAATCCGGAGCGATAACGGTGAAATGCTTTGACAGTTCCGGAAGTAACCTATTCCACATATACCAATTTTGAGGAAATCCATGTACCAGCATAAGCGGGGTTCCGTGTCCGCCGATCACGTAATGTATTTTTACACCATTTACAATTGCGTATTGATTAGAAAAACCTTTGGGCGGCAATGCCGGTTTTATAACCTTATTTACCGTGGTCTGAATAACATTTTTTGAAAATGAGGTATAAGAGTAAAAAGTAAATGCAATGAGCATTACCGTAATTTTAAGTATGCTATTTGTTGCTTTCATAATTAGGGATTTTAATGAGTTCTATTGACTTATAGTGTAACCGATATTATTTTTGAAATTCCGGCTTCAACTCCGCATTCATCACTTTCCTGAATTTCATCACTTTGGGCTTTGAAACCTGCATGATGTAAGTTTTATCGCCATTGAGCCTGTAATAGCCCTGGTGATAATTTTCAGCAACGTAAAATGCCGTAAATGGAACCACTTGGGTAACTATTGCTTTAGGATAGTGCTTTGATTGGTTAATCTTTTTTATCTGGCTCAATAAAATATTTTTCTCTTCCTGGGTCCGGTAAAAGGCAATCGAACGATAGTCGGTACCTATGTCAGGCCCCTGGCGGTTGAGCTCTGTGGGGTCATGGGCAAAAAAGAATGCATTGGCCAAAGTATTAAAGCTGATTACCTTTGGATCATAATAAATTTGCGAGCATTCAGCGTGACCGGTAGTTAGGGTAGCCACCTGATCATAAGTTGGATTTTTTGTTGTTCCGCCTGCATAACCCGATATTACCTTATTTACACCCTTTAGCTCAGACATCGCCTCGCTCATACTCCAAAAACAGCCGCCACCAAAAGTAGCTACTGCTTCTCCTGCTTTAGGTTTTGGCAATGGGCCAAAATCATTACTGCCACCCGCTGTTTGTCCGTTGGCAACACCGGCAAATAATAATAAACCCAAAACATTTAAAAAAAATCGTTTCATAAAATACGGGTTGGTTAAAAAGCTTACAAAGCCCGATACCGGTTGAAAGAGGTATCGGGCTTTTGATTTAGTTAGCATCAGTTTGGTTATTTCTTTGCATAAGAGGCTTTGATGATCACCGCTGCAACGGCTTCAGGCTGCGAAATGAACACTGCATGGCTGCCTTTGATCTCTGTGACTTTAGTATGTGCCCGTTTGTACATGGCGCGCTCTATATCAGGGTTGATCGCATTATCTTGCGTAGCCACTATCCCAAAGCTTGGCTTGTCTTTCCAGGCTGCTTCAGTTACCGGGGTGCCAAAACATGCTCCGACGATAGGCTGTTGTGAAGCATTCATGAAATCTGCTGTCGCCTTAGGAAGATCGGCACAAAAACCTGCATGGAATGTTGTTCTGTCAAAAAATACGACGCCCTTTTTATCGGCTGTAACACGCATTGAAGGTGCTTTTGGTTGAGTACCCGACCATTGATTGGCGGTTTCACCTTTATCCGGCTCAAAGGCAGCTACATAAACTAATGAAACAACCTTAGGATCTACACCTGCCTGGGTAATTACTACACCGCCCCATGAATGGCCCACCAGAACTACCGGCCCATCCTGCTGATCAAGTATGCGTTTGGTTGCTTCAACGTCATCGTCTAATGAAGTGAGCGGGTTTTGAACAATAGTTACATGGTACCCTTTGTTTTTAAGTATGGTGTAAACAGCTTTCCATCCGGACCCATCTGCAAATGCGCCATGTACAATCACAATGTTTTTTATAGCCGGGGTTTGCGCTGCTACCGGATTAACCCGTATAAGCAAGCTGCTCAAAATAACGAATGCTGCGATTAAATACTTATTTAACGAGCTGTTTTTAATAGATGCGATTTTCATTTTTTTATTTTATTATGGATTGATAATAGACGAAAGTATTCTGAAAAAATGGCTGTTATAATGGCTAAAATTCCAAAAATGATGGATGATTTTCCCGGGGATTAACGTTACAGATATGAGGATCATCTGCTACTCAGGCATTTTGCAATATGCCTGATGTCAATGACCTGTTATATACATTCTTTAATGAATTCCTGAATGATTGAGGAGAAACCTTTATCTTATTTTTAAAGTACCGGCTAAAATGATATTCATCATTAAAACCCAGGTCATAAGCAATCTCTTTTAAAGTCTTAGAAGTGAAATTAAGCTCTCTTTTGGCTTCCAGAACTATCCTTTCCGATATTATTTCGGTCAGGGTTATTTGGGAATGATTTTTGACAATTCTGCCAAGTTTTTTTGTCGAAATATTCAATAGTTCTGCATATTCACTTCCGGTATGTTTGCTCTTGAAATGTAACTCTATCATTCTTTTAAGCTGGCGCAAAAGGGCAGCGTCGGTTGTACCCTGATACAGCGGCAGGGATGCTGTGCATTTCAAAAACTTTATTCTGATAGCCCTGATTAATAATATTTTAAGATATGCGATGAGAAGGTCGTGTTGAGCAAGACCGCCAAATGACATTTCAGCTGTTATATGTTCTATTACGCTGTAAATTGAAGAACTTTCATTTTCGGGTATTTTAAAAAAGGGTGGATCATCGGGATTATTAAAAAGTATACCATCGGAAGCAACCTCATTCCGGTGCCTGAAAATACAGAAGAAATCGGGATGAAAATTAATCATCACCCCTTTTAGCATTATGCCATTGATTACAAATGGCTGAAATGGCGATAAGAACAACAGTGCCCCTTTAGAAATTTGATAATCAGTGAAGTCTGCTTTTAATGCACCGTCTCCTTCTGATACCAGGATAATAGAAAACCAGGGAACTCTTTGCACCCCGTTAAAATGTCTATCATCTTCAAAATGTATGATCCTTAAACCCACTTCTCCATCAGCAGGATTTCTAAATATCATGGCCGATTCTGTTTTCATAATTTAAGAATTGATGTTTTATAGCATTTTATTCAGGCGCCCTGTCCGGTCTATGCCCCCGCCATTCCTTACCAGGCCATTGCATTGCAACGACCTGGTAAGTTTATTTCATATGGGCGTATCAACCTTCACAAAAAACAATTGTCGATCACTGATTATCCGAATACAGCCGCCCGAAATAAAAATGGCAAGGAGTTATTGTCCCGATTGTTATTGATAAGAAACACTTAAAGTAATAGGCACACTTAGTGCTTTGGATACAATACAATTTGCTTTAGCGCCTTCTGCAATTTCCTTAAAAGCTTCGGCGGATACACCGTCGATTAATGATGCTTTCAAATCCAGATGAATGCCGGTGACCTTAAGATCAGCCAAATCCACATCGAGCGTGGCTTCGGTGTTCAAATCGTTGGCTAAAAAGCCTGCACGCTCGAGGGTTGCACTTACCGACATGGTAAAACAGCCTGCGTGTGCCGCGGCTATCAATTCTTCGGGATTGGTACCGATACCCGACTCGAACCTTGTTTTAAACGAGTATGGCGTTTGGTTAAGGACGGTGCTTTGAGAAGATATTTCTCCTTTACCTTCTTTAAGGTTGCCGTTCCAATGAGCTTTTGCTGTACGTTTCATGTTGTTTGTTTCTATTTGGTTAAAAATTATACAACAAAATACGGCAGGAAAATTCAGGCGGCTGCGTGACCTACATCACATTTAGCGGAAGGCAATATTTATGTGATGTAGGTCACTTTTGCAGTTGGTGTGAGGGGCTATAATTCCGGACTGATCTACTGAGTAACATCGCAGGGTCCTCTATGAGAGACCCTGCGGGGACGGGAAGACTTAAACCAGATGGAGGATATTTTTAACTAACCAGATAAAATTTCATTTCCATGTAACGATTTTACCAGGATCGTTGTCTTTTAGGCATGAGATTTTTACCTGTACTTTTTTCAACCTTTTTCATGTTGTTGCAATTCAATTTTGCCAGCGCACAAACTGCGGACGGTAAAATTTCGGGGGCGGTTTTGGATGATGCTAAAAAACCGCTCGATGGCGCAACTGTTGTTTTACTTTCCGCAAAAGATTCGGCAGTAGTAAGCACCGAACTCGTTAAGCCGGATGGCAGCTTTGCTTTCGAAAACTTAAAGGATAATACTTACCTGGTAAAGGCCACCTTTATAGGCTATAAAAATTACCGTAGCGGCAATGTGGTTGTCAGCCAGCAAAAGCCGGTTAATTTATCACCAATTATTTTATCGTCAACCGGGACAACACTGAATGGCGTAGCCGTAACCGCTCAAAAATCATATATCCAGCAAAAAGTTGACCGCACTGTGGTTAATGTAGGCGCGCTGGTATCCAATACCGGCGCTAATGCTTTGGAAGTGCTGGAAAAGACGCCCGGCGTACAGGTAGACGCTGATGGCAATATTACCTTTAAAGGCAAAAGCGGCGTATTGGTGATGATCGACGATAAGCCAACCTACCTTTCGGCCGCAAACCTGGCTACTTACCTGAAATCTTTACCATCTTCAGCATTAGATCAGATAGAGCTGATGGATAATCCGCCGGCCAAGTATGATGCTGCGGGTAATGCAGGTGTGATCAATATCAAAACAAAAAAGAATACCGTCAGGGGATTGCATGCCGTGGTTTCGGCCGATTATGCGCTGGGACATTACTATCGTACCGATCAGAGCATTAATCTTAATTACCGGGTAGACAAAGTGAACCTGTTTGCCAACCTTGCCTACAATGAAAACCGAAATTTCAGGCGACTTGAAATTGACCGGGATTACTTTGATGCGAATGGCAACCCAACCTCGTCCCTAAAAGATATTTCCTATTTCAGGCCGACAAACCATAATACCAATATTAAGGCCGGGATGGACTTTTACGCTTCGCCAAAAACCACATGGGGAGTGGTATATACCGGCGACATATCGCGCAGCAACGACAGCAGCCCGGTATTCACCCTATTATATGGCAACAACGGCGGTTTGGATTCAACCATCAATACCCTTAATACATCCAAAAATAAGTTTACCAGCAATGGCATCAACTTAAACTACACCCATAAATTTGATAGTACCGGCAGGACGCTAACTTTCGACCTGGATTATATCCACAATGCATCGGGCGGTAACCAGATGTTTGTAAACAATACTTTTTTGCCTGATGGCACTTTGACCAATACGAAGATCCTGAATGATAATTTGCCTTCCGCGATCAATATTTACTCTGTCAAGGCTGATTATACGCACCCGCTCAAAGGCAAGGCGAAGCTGGACGCCGGTGTGAAGAGCAGTTTTGTAAATACGGACAATGCCGCCAATTACTTTAACGTGATCAATAATGTAGACTCCATTGATTATAACAACACCAACCGGTTCTTGTATAAAGAGAATATAAATGCTGCCTATATTAATTTTAATAAAAACTTCGGCCGGTTCTCCATACAAACAGGTTTGCGTTTAGAGAATACCAACGGCTATGGTCACCAGCTGGGTAATGCCAAAAAGCCCGATTCAACATTTGCTAATCATTATACCAACCTGTTTCCAACGGCTTATTTTTCATACAACCTGGATACAGCGGCTCATAACGTGCTGGTTCTTTCCTATGGACGCCGCATCGGCAGGCCGAATTATGGAAGTTTAAATCCGTTTACCTTTTTTGTGGACGAGTACACCTATTTTTCAGGCAACCCTTTCCTGAAACCACAGTTTACGGATAATTATAAACTGGCCTATAGTTTCAGGAGCCTGTTTACCGTTGCCCTTGCTTATAATTTAACAACCGATGTTCAGGGTGAAACGATTCACAATAGCAACAACGTATTTATCAGCACCCAGGGCAATATAGGGCAACGGAAAACGCTGGATCTGTCTGTGAATACTAATTTCCAGCCAGCCAAATGGTGGTCGGTCAATCTGTATGCCGAGGTTTATAAAAATACTTACCAGGGGGCATTTTATACCGGATACCTCAATCAGTCCAAATATACATTTGCCGGTAATGGTAGCAACCAGTTTACTTTATCAAAGACCTGGAGTGCCGAGTTAAGCGGCTTTTTTGATAGCGGCGGCACTTACGGTCAGTTTCTTACCTTGCCTAAAGGCATGCTTAATGCTGCAGTTCAGAAAAAAATATTGAACAATAAGGGTTCCATCAAGTTAAATGTGCGGGATATTTTTCATACGTTCAGGCCAAGCGGAACCATTACTAATATAGTAGGCGCCAATGCAACCTTCCACAACTACCTGGATACACAAGTGGCAATTCTGGCATTTACCTATAGTTTCGGCAAATTAACCAATGCACCTCAAAAACGCGATACCGGCGGCGCCGACAGCGAGAAGGACCGGGCGCATTAATTGTATATAAACTATATTAGCTGACATAATTTAGCAACCCGCCACTATGCAATTTGACCCTGAAAACCCAATTGTTAAACTCTGCGGACAAGGAATGCTATTAGAAGGTGAAGCTAAACCAGAGGAAGCATCAAATTTATTTATGCAAGCCTGGGAACAAGCTGCTAATGATTTTGAAAGGTTCATTGCGGCGCATTATGTTGCCCGGCATCAAAACGATGTAGCTGGCAAACTGAAATGGGACGAAACAGCGTTGCGCCTGGCCCTTAACCTAAAGGATGACGGTATTAAAGGAGCATACCCTTCTTTGTATTTAAATATTGCCAAGTGCCACGAGGATCTGGGTAACCTACCGAAAGCAAAGGAGCATTATGAGTCAGCATTGATGTTTGCAGATTTCTTATCTGATGATGGCTATGGCAATATGATCAAAGCCGGAATAAATAATGGGTTAGAGCGTGTTAAGTGAGAAATTTTGAGCACGGCAGAGTTGATTATGAAGGGCGCTGCAGGGCGGCAGATTTAATACCGTACGTTCGCACTTTAAAAATTATTAAGCATAAACAATTAAGGCTTGTATTTGTCATAGTTAACATGCATTCGGTCATTAGATTATCATTTCGATAGTGGGAGTCGGTAATAAGACGGATAGTCGTTTTTAAAATATATCTTTAAGAATATCCTTACACAAATTATGTATAAAGAAAAAGAGTTAGTAGCAGGTCAAACCCTCCGGTATACGGGCAAAGGCTTCCCCGGATTTGTCAAAGGATTACCCTATATGACTTTTATAGCCCACCACAATACTTACCAGTACCTGGTAAACTACAATGAGAGCCGTATTATCGTGAATAAGCGTTATGCGATAGCTATTTGATAGTAAAATAATAATGCTGGCCGGAGCCTCTGACTTTGAACAGTAATAGAAAGACGTATTACGTAAAACGTCTAACTTCTTTCAATACCTCAATTAAACGAGGTCCTGAATTCTAAAGGCGAAACATTGGTTTTTGTCTTGAATACTTTGCTGAACGACTGCGGGTGCTCAAACCCAAGTTCGTAGGCAATTTCGCTTACCGACAGATCGGTAGTGGATAGTTTTTCTTTTGCTCTTTCAATCAGTTTATCATGAATATGTTGCTGCGTACTCTGGCCGGTCAGCATTTTAAGCAATCCGCTTAAATAGCCGGGCGATACATTTAATGAATCAGCAACGTATTGAACGGTGGGTAATCCTTTTTTCGCCAGGGTATCGCTGTTGAAGTATTCTGTAAGGATATCTTCCAGCCGGTCAAGTATCTTATGGTTGGTTATTTTGCGGGTGATAAACTGGCGGTGATAAAACCGGTCGGCATAATTAAGCATCAGTTCTACTTGAGCAATAATGATATCCTGACTGAATTTATCAATGTTGGAATGATACTCCTCCTGTATTTTTTTCATGATATCGATAATTGTTACTTCTTCTTTTTCTGAAAGGAACAAAGCTTCATTTACCGAATAATCAAAAAAATCATACTGTTTGATCGTTTTTGCCAGTGTGGTATTCCAGATAAAATCGGGATGGATAAGCAGCATCCATCCCCTATGTCTTAATTCTTCGTCGTTATTGACCTCGATACCAAACACCTGGCCGGGCGACATAAAAAACATGATCCCTTCATCAAAATCATATTGCTGCTGGCCATATTTAAACTTAGCATTCAAATTCCTTTTCAGCGAAATGGAATAAAAATCAAACACCAAACTCATTGATTTCCGGTTGGGCAAGTGTTTTATCGTTTCAAAATTGATCACCGTGATCAGGGGATGCTCCGGTTTAGGGAGCCCCATCACCTTGTGATATTCGCTTATCGTTTTAATGCGGAGAGGTTGCATGCCTGCCATAACACAATATAATTAATTTTGATTGTAAACGGTCGCAAATTCTTTGGCGAAATCAGTCATCTTCACCTTGCCTAATACAGGCCGGTTGCGGTAGTAATCGGCATACAAACCGCTGCGTCTGCTTGCATTCATTTCAACCAAACCGGCAGCAATAGTAGGGTTCATTCCCGCCGCTATCATACCATTTAACACTTGTTTGTCAGGAATAATCACCCACTTTAAATCAGGCTTTCCTATAGCCTTGCCCAAAATGTCGGCTATTTCGTTACCTGTAAGTTCGTCGCTTGCAACGTACCGGATCTTTCTTCCTTCAAATGGTTTTACGATTTCTTCGGCAACTGCGGCCGCTATATCTATGGGCGAAACCCAGGGTTCCTTGTCATTTTCCCCGTAATTTGATGCAATAACATTCTGCGCTTTTATGACAGGGGCGAAAGCGTATAAATTGTAGTAAAACCCAACAGGGCGCATAAAGGTAATAGCCACATCAGGTGGAAGGGATCCCAAAATCTGCTCCGCATTGTAATGAAAGGCAAGTATGCCATTGCCTTTATCCATATGGGCGCCAATGCTGCTTAAATGAATCACACGCTTTACGCCCGACCGGCGGATGGCCTGCACATAATTATTTGCCAGTTTGCGGCACTCCTCTATCAGGTCAAAATTGGGGTCAAAGTAGTTACCCGCTGTTATCATGGTGTATACGGCATCGGCACCCGTAAAAGTAGCTGTAAGGAAGTCGGCATCTTCCATAACGCCGATGGCTGCCGTTGCGCCCAATGCTTCAATGGCTGCCTGTTTTTCGGGTTTGCTGCTTACTACGGTAACCTGATGCCCTTGTTGTACCAACTCCTTTGTGAGCGGCAGGCCGATGTGTCCTAATGAACCTGTTATGACGATTTTCATATGTTTAATTTTTTGATAGCACAAAGTTGCGCAGTATCAAAAGATCAGATGTAGCCGAATCTACTGTTGTTGTAGCCAAAAATGGGGTTTGTTCATTACCAGTGTGTAATGCTGTTCAACCCGCTGGAGCCGTTTTTCAGTCAAAGCCTTTCAGAATTCATTTAAAGACATTTTTTGTAGTTAAGAATGCCGACCTTCGCAGAAAAGATCATCTTATTAAAAAATGTCGTCAGAGCCAAAACAAAAACCTGTAGAAAAAGAAAATTTGCACCCACGGAACAGCCACCGGTCCGGGTATGATTTTAAGCAGCTTTGTAAAAGCAGCCCCGGGTTAAAAGCATTTGTGTCTTTGAATCAATATAATGATGAATCGATAGACTTTAGTGATCCCGACGCAGTGAAGGCTTTGAACAAGGCATTGCTGAAATATTTTTACGGGGTTGATCAGTGGGATATCCCGGAAGGATACCTTTGTCCGCCAATACCGGGAAGAGCCGATTATATCCACCACGTGGCTGATCTGTTAGCTGAAATCAACAATGGTATTATTCCCCGCGGTGAGAAAATACACATTTTGGATATAGGCACCGGGGCAAATTGTGTTTACCCTTTAATTGGTGTCAGTGTTTATGACTGGCGATTTGTAGGTACCGATATTGACCCGGTGGCGATCCGGTCGGCAAAAGATATCGTTTCGTTAAACAAGGGTTTCCAGGATAAGATCATATTACGGTTACAGGCCAACAAGGCAAATATTTTTAAAGGTATTATTAAACAAGGGGAAGGTTTTGACGTTACGATGTGTAATCCCCCTTTTCATGCATCTTTACAGGAGGCCCAGATATCCACAGCTACAAAATGGAAGAAATTGGGGATCAATAAACAAGCCACTGCGCTAAATTTTGGCGGCCAAAAGACCGAGCTATGGTGTTATGGCGGCGAAGCAGGATTTATACGCCGTATGGTTGAGCAAAGCGCCCTGGCAGCACAGCAATGCTTATGGTTCTCCACATTAGTATCGAAAAAAGACACCCTGCCAATTATCTATAAGGAGCTTAAAAAGGTTAATGCCCTGGATGTTAAAACCATTAGCATGACCCACGGACAAAAAGTAAGCCGTATTGTTGCCTGGACATTTTTGACCAAGGCCGAACAAACGGATTGGAGGAATAAATTTTGGCATTGATCCCGGTTAATTTATTTGCTTCCTCGTTGGCCTAATTTGTACACAAACAAGCAACGTGTCCATTTTATCTAAAAAAATGAACATATAGCCAGAACATGTTCACGGAATGAACGTATTTTAATTATATGTTCACCTCCCGTTGTCCGAAGCTAGCAACTTAGAGGTACTAATCATTCGAAATTAGAGGATCGAACAGCAGTAATATAAAAGTAACAATCCCGCGATGCATCTAAATTGCGCCCGCGTCAGCTAATATTTTTAATAGCTTTGCTTGCACGATCAAACCCAACCAGTCTCTTTATTATGAACAAAATAGTTTTATCCGCCCTCTGCTTTTCATTGGCTGTATCGGCTTGCAACTATAGTAAAACAGATGAAAACGCTAAAAAAGCCGCTTTACGCAAGGCTAACCTGACGTTGCCGACTGGCTTTTCGGCTACCATCATTGCAGACTCCCTCGGACCGTTAAGGCACCTGGCGGTGAATAAAGAAGGCAATATCTACGTAAAACTAAATGCGCTAAAGGATGGCAAAGGAATCATCTTCCTGACTGATACCGACCGCGATGGCGGGATGGAAAAGAAAATGGCGTTCGCAGGTTATCCGGGTACGGGTATCCTCATCAAAAATGGCTACCTCTACTCCTCTTCCAATTCGGGCGTGTATCGCTACAAGCTGAACGATAAAGAAGAAGTGGCCGATACCGCCAAAGGGGAATTGATTGTGAAAGGTTTGGTCGATAAAAATCGGGATAACTCCAAATCCATTGCTATAGATAACCAGGGCAACCTGTATGTAACCATCGGCGCTTATAACGAGACCTGCCGCAAGGAAGGCTCGGGCGAAGGGCTGCCCGGTTGTCCGTTGCTGGATTCTGTAGGCGGGATATGGCAGTTTAAAGCCGATAAGCTTAACCAAAGCTACAGCGACGCCGTACATTATGCCAAAGGCTTAAAAAACGTGGTGGGTGTAGACTGGAACAGCAGCACCAATACCCTGTTTGCCATGCAGCATGGCCGCGGATCGTTTGACGATAAGTTCCCGCAATACTATACCGCCCAACAAAGTGCCGAACTGCCTGCCGAAACCATGTACGAACTGCATAAAGGCGACAATGCGGGATGGCCTTTCATATATTATGATCAGTTCCAGAAAAAGCAAATGCAAGCCCCTGAATATGGCGGCGATGGTAAAAAGTCTGTCCAGGGCAAATTCCTCAACCCGATTGTAGCTTTCCCGGCGCACCTTGCACCAAATGACCTGCTGTTTTATACCGGCGATCAATTCCCTGAAAGATATAAGAATGGCGCTTTCGTTGTTTTCCATAATCAATCGCCCCAACTGAAAAAAGGTTTCCTGGTAGCTTTTGTGCCCTTTAAAAATGGCAAGCCATGCTGCGACTGGGGGGTATTTGCAGATAATTTTGCAGGCATCGACCTGAATAAACCCTCCGGACCAATACAGCACCGCCCGATGGGTATTGCCCAGGGTCCCGATGGTTCACTTTATGTAGCGGATGATCTGAAGGGGACAATCTTTAAGATAACTTATTCGGGAGATAAGAAATAGGTAACTCTGCACGCTGATATTCAACTCACCCCGACATCGCTTCGCTTGTCGACCCTCTCTCCACCTGTGGCGGAAAGAGGGTGAAAAAATATTTAACTCCCCTCTTTACGCAGTAGAGAGGGGCCGGGGGTGAGTCAACTCTGCGCAATACATTACCGCCCAGCAATCGCCTGTTTTCCTATCACATTCAAAACTCCGTCCAGATCATTAATAATATTCTCATTAGTAAATCTCAAAATTGTCAAACCCAAACCAGTAAGCACTTCATCCCGATTTCTATCATACTGCTTTTTAAACAAATGAACAGGACCGTCAGCCTCAACTACCAACTTTGCTTCGTGACAATAGAAATCCGGGATGTAGTACAAGCTTTTACCAAAGGCCGAGTAAACGCAAATTGGATGTTGTCTTAAAAACTTCTTATCAAGCAATTTTCTGTTCCTGAGTTGTTCCCATAAAAGCTGTTCGGCAGGCGTTTGCTTTTTTCTTAGCTCGCGGCATAGGTCGATAATATTAGGCATGAATCAAAAATATAAAAATGGCGTAGCTAAGCAAATCGCATATTCAACTCACCCCGACATCGCTTCGCTTGTCGACCCTCTCTCCGCCTGTGGCGGAAAGAGGGTGAAAAAAATTTATAACTCCCCCTCTTTGCGCAGCAGAGAGGGGGCTGGGGGGTGAGTCGACTCACGCCGTGATACTTAGCCAATCCAATCGTAACAAGTAAATTACAAATCAATTGAAAAAAATATAAACCATTAGTTAACAAAATGGTATTATACTTAATACCAACTACTTTACATATGGAATCAGCCGATACTATCAAGTTAATTATCGAGAACCAGGTGTGTCCGGTACATGGAATAAGCCCATTGGTAGACATAATGGGCAACGAGTTAAAAATAAATTGTTGCTGCACCGATTTTCACCTGCAGTGCACCCAGGAAATCTTCAGTTTTTTTATGCTGAAAAAGGAATACCCTTACTGGGTACTACAGGATTAAATATCAATAAAATTAAATTTTTTTCATAAAAAGAAATAACTGGCACCATAATTGCACTTATCGCCCTGTAGTTAAATTAATTAGATAATGATAGCTGGGCGCGAGGTCTGGCTATTGTTATTTCATGGCCTGCCGCATGCGTTACCGCAAACACTTCGTATTTAGGGCAGAAACAGGTCTGTAACATCTAAAAAAGCCATTTCCAATCCCTGCCTTTTGCTCAAACATTACGTAAAAACCGCAATCAATTACCGTGTTTACACGGGGGTTTGTCCCCCGTTTTGTGTATATTTTTACGGCACGATCGTCAACTGAAGCAGCACCACAGTTGGTGATAATAGCATGGAAGAAAAACAACAGGAAATAGTTTTAAGCAGCCAGGCTTGCCCCGTTCACCAGGCCAGCCCTCAAATGAGCATCGGTAATGACCATATAAGTATACGCTGCTGTTGTAATTTACTTACGGGAAAATATTTTTCAAAATTGGATAACAGGTTAAAAGGGAAAAGTTTTATCCAATTGCTGGACGAATGGGAAACTGATCTGTTAATGAATGAGTTGCAACACGAATAATAACTAACACGATGTTAATAATTAAGAAATAAACAGCACATTAATTGAACCTACTTTTACATTGACCTACATACCATGAACTACAATATGAATTACGCCCTTATCAAATCCGATCTCGAATCAAAAACCTGTCCTTTGCACAATGTCAGGCCGTTGGTTAAAATCGAGAACAAACAAATCACCCTGCGCTGCTGCTGCGATTATTTTACCGGCAAATGCATGGCCCACCTTGACCAGAAACTACAGGGCAAAAGCATGATCAGCATCATTGATGCCTGGGAAGAAGACATGCTGAAACAGGATCGCAAGGTAGCTTAAAGCACCGCGGTAGTTTCCTGTCAACGGCTGCCCCGGCGGCCGACAGGATATTTCTCCCCTTTTATTTTTACTCCGCATTTATTTTCTCCACAGTAGCAGCTACTTAATAACTCTTTGTATCTTGTAGCTATTCGTATTAATAATTTTACTAATTCCAACGCATACTATTAAATGTATTTTTTACATTTGCTTGTAACTAATAAAATTTAACCAATAGTTATCAACCAACACCAAATTTATAATTCATGGACCACCTGTCTGCCCGGGGTAATACTATAGTGCTCCGCAATTTTTGGCATGTTGCATTGCTTGCCTGTGGTTTGATAGGACCGTTGACATTTTTGGTGATCTACATTATTTTCGGCGAGGTTTCTCCCGATTTTGATATGCTCCGCCAACCCATCGGCCGGCTCGAGCTGGTGGATTATGGCTGGATCCAATCTGCAAATTTTATTGTTTTTGGCTTGTTTACCTGCGCATTTGCCATCGGCTTGCGTATCGAGCTGCGAAGGGGATTCGGGGTCAACTTATTGCCGCTGTGCCATGTGCTTACCGCTTTGGGGATGATTGCCCTGGGCCTTTTCATCCACGAGCCTGTGCATACTTACGCCAGCATTTTTCTGACCGTTTCGTTATTTGCCAACTTCATATTATTTGCCCTCCGTTTTGCCGGCGACCCGCGATGGAAGGGTTGGGCCTTCTATTCCCGCCTCTGCGCCTTTGCTATAATCATACTATCGGTAGCGTATTGGTATGCCCATCACATTGACAGTCCTTATGCGGCCGTTTTCGAGCAACTGCTGGTAGTTATCCGCCTGGTTTGGATGACTGTTTTCATCCTGAAGCTGCTTGGCGGACAAAGACTTACCGCTGTAGCATAACTGTTCCTAACTAAAGAGTTAGCATTAATATTACCCTTTAATTAATCAAAAAAATATCATTAAATGGCGAATTTGTATAAATTTGACCGTTTACCTTATTAGTATTAATCAATAGTTATTGAGCACCTACCCTATGAATCAGCCGGATAGAGGAGCCGAACACGTAATAGACCGCCCTGGTTGGCACACTGCATTGCTATCCTGCGGCATATTAGGCGCCGTACTATTCACCACTGTTTATTTCTGTTTCAGCGTGATAGCACCCAACTATTTTATGATGCGCCAGCCCATCAGCGACCTGCAGCTGCAGCCCTACGGGTGGATACAATCGGTTAATTATATTGTAGCTGGTTTGCTGGTGTGGGCCTTTGCTGCAGGGCTGCGTAAGGAGTTGGTAAGCGGGTTTGGCGCAATGTCGATACCACTGTTCCACGTATTTACAGGCCTGGGGGCCATACTCCTTGGTTTGTTTATCAACAGGCAGGTGCAGCTTTATATCGGTGCCTTTACGTTCTTATCAATGCTGGCCAGTTTTTTTCTGCTGGCGCGACGTTTTGCCACCAACCCGGATTGGAAGGGCTGGGCCAGGGCTACCATACTAACCACCGTTTTTATGATTGTGCTGGCCGGACTGTTTGTCAATGGCATAATACACCAACGACCTTTTGCCGGGATACTCGAACGCCTTGCAGTAATTACCCGTCTGGCCTGGCTGTTCTTCTTCACCGCAAAATTGCTGGGCGGAAGGAGTTTGGCAGAACCTGTTAAAGAGGAATTGGAACCTGTGCAGTAATCAATTACTACGCTTTCGGGCGTCCGAAAAACAAAACATAGCCATCGGCATCTGTCACTTCAAACCCACGCAGGCCATCGCCGTCATCCTTTAAGGGTTGATGAAACGTTACACCAGTTGAACTGAATTCCTCAAATAACGTATCGGGTTCCTCCGTAGAGATGTACGCATCCCAACGTGCCCATTCGTGCCGGGTATGATTAGGGATAGGTTTTATGTCACCAGCAATTGCCTTTAGCATAATGGAAACAGAGCCGCGGCCCACCATAGCCCAAAATGGATCGCCTTCTGGTCCCATGTACAACACTTCAAATCCAAGTTTACTTACATAAAAGGCCACCGAATCTTTTATATTGGAAACAATAAAAAAAGGCGAAATGAAGTTAAGTTTTGACATTATTTACGTTTTGATGGTGAGAAAAGCAGTAATACGGCTTACCCAAAGTTAAGAAAAAGAGGAATGTCGAAAGCGCTTTCAGCTTTTACCTCCTACTTCTCCAAAAACTTGTCAAAAGCCTTTTGTATCTCATCACGTATGCCTTGGGGAAGCTTTTTGTTGGGATCGATATTGATGATATACTTTTCGGTGCCGCGGTCGGGGTCCAGTTCAAAGTAGCTGAAAATACGCCGCCCCTTAAATACCTCGCGATTGGCCGCTTCGATCTCGATCATACGGCGGGTAAACTGATCATAACTCATAACACACGCTTTTAGACTGTAAATATACCGATAACAATAGTTTGGGACTGTCTAAAAATAAAATCGATGTCATTTCGAACGAACATGGGGTGGAATTGAGCTTTGGAGTGAGGAGAAAACTTATACGATATGCATAGTCCGTCATACATGTCGTATAAGTTTTCTCTCCGCCTATTGGCGGATCGAAATGACACGATTTATTTTATTAATTCAGACAGTATCTTATGTGATCAATTCCCCGGCGCGCGGTAGCTAACCGACCGTTTCACCACCTCATCCACCTCTTCCGGATCAAGCAGGACGGTGGTTGATACCGACACCAATACAGACGAATTAATATTCAAAGCAAGCGCTGCTGCGGATATATTGTCGGGCAGTTCAACTATCACGTAGGCGTCGCTGTCGCCAAAACCAAAATAAAACGCCAGCAACTTGCCGCCCATCTCGCTGACTGTTTTTTCAACGGCTTGTTTTCTGCTTGTACCACCAACTCTAAGCAGTCCTTTTACACCCTCCGGGGTATAAGAGGCCTTAACCAGGAACTTTGTCATGATATGATTTTTTAAGTGTTTGGCGCGATAATGCGGGTATTGCCCGGTTTATAATTGTATAATAAAATTAAGTAAACTTTATTCAATTTTCCTATATAAATTTTTGAATATCAGCAGGTTTAACTGGTATTCATATCTTAAATTCTTTGAACCGCAGCACCAGGAGACTCATCCTGCCAATCCATCTTAACCCTTCACTTTTCTATTTTTATTTGATAACTTAGTGTCACCAATTTTTGCCAACGTGAAAAAATTAATCATTATAGAAGAAGACGCCGACGCCCGCGAAATGGCGGTTTTTACATTTGAACATAACGGCTACGAAGTAACCCGCAGCACCAAAGAAACTGCCATTGAAGATGTAGCAAGGGTACGCCCGCATATCATCGTGATCGGTCATCAATTGGGCAATACGCCGGGTAACGACCTCTGCCTGAAACTCAAAGAAAACGAAATGACCGGGCAGATACCCATTATCCTCTATTCCGCCAATAAAACGGTAGATGAAATATCAAAAGGCAGCTGCGCCGACGGCCACATCGCCAAACCCCTTGAGCTGGAAGATTTTATTTATTTGGTGCATAGGATTGCGTTGTCGTAAGGCTGACTCTCCGCAATACGCGGTCAGTATTATTCAACGCATCTGCTTAGAACAAATATCCCAACGATATACCCATTGACCTGTTTCGTATTTTGGCAGCCTGATCCCATCTTATATTTCCTAAACCCAAACTGTAGTTTAAATCAATCGTAAACCGTCTTTTCAGTTCGACGCCGGTGATAAAATTGATACCATAATCCGGGTTTTTATAATCCAGGAGGGTATCAGTTCCAAACGACACGTTTCTGTGAGAGTAAGAACCGAGCGGCCCACTTGGATTGGGGTATTTCCATGCTCCTGAAAGGCCATACCCCAGGTATGGACCGCCGCCTAAATAGATTCTCACTCCGGGTGAGGCCTGAAATTTATAAAGCAGATTTACAGGGAGTTCAAGATAATTAAGTTTTAAAGTTGAAATTACGTTAGCTGTATTTCCCGTGTTGTCCGCAAACAAACCCGGATATGAAGACCCTTTTGTTATAAAAAACAAGCCCGGCTGTATGCTGAAATACTGAAACCCAATATCTGCAATTATGCCTGCATGATACCCGGTTAAGTTTTTATTATCAATCTGATACGGGAGACCGCTTTCCGGTAAAGTTGATAAATTAACGCCTGCCTTAACTCCAAAATTGATAGTTTGCGCGAATATAAAAGTTGTGGCTAATGCCAAAAGAAAGGTTAGTGATAGTTTTTTCATGAATAAAGTTTAAGTGCAGCGAATATATTAATTTATCAGAAAATGAGAGAAGGGTTTCCACTCCCTGGTTTAAGAGTTCAGCGCAGCGGCTCTTAAATCTAAAATGAAAATGGAGGACTCTGTCCGGGTTGGATGCACTATATTTGTTTATAAACCTTATAACATGGCCACCCGTTACCGCTTTGGAGATAGCGAAAAACCTCACTTTATAACTTTCTCTGTCATTAATTGGATTGACGTATTTTCAAGAGAAACCTATAAAGAAGTATTTAACGAAAGTTTAAAGTACTGTATTGACAATAAAGGACTTGTTTTACATGCCTGGGTAATCATGAGCAATCACGTTCACCTGATCGCCTCTGCAACACCAGGGTATCAGTTGGCTGACATTATCCGGGATATGAAAAAATTTACCAGCAGAGCAATTATTGCAGCGATACAGGACAATATACAGGAAAGTCGTAAAGACTGGCTGCTTTGGATGTTTAAACGTGCCGGTGAGCGGAATAGCAATAATAATACTTACCAATTCTGGCAGCAGGACAATCACCCTATTGAACTGAGCAGTAATGAAATGATGGATCAACGCCTAACCTACCTGCATGAAAACCCCGTCAAAGCGGGTTATGTTTGGGAGCCGCAGCATTATAAATACAGTAGTGCCATTGATTATTATTTGGAACAGCCGGGATTACTGCCTTTACAATTATTGTACTAATAAAGATATTGCTGCTATTAACCCGGACGGAGTCCTCCATTTTCATTTTAGATTTAAGTCGCCCTGCGGAAGATTTAAACCAGAGTGGAGTAGAGACGCAATGCATTGCGTCTATGCATTGCAATACAGATTGTTAAAAACGCCCTACCTCAAAACCTCCCCTTCCCCATTTCCACCATCCCCTCCAGATCCAATTCCTCCAGCATCACCTGTTGCAAAAATGCATCCAACGCCAGGCGTTTGCTGATGCGTATTACTTCCTGCTTTTGTGTATTGGTGAGGCCGCCGCCGGTGAGAGACGCGGTGTAGGCACTGATGTCGTTTTTAATAGCGACGCGTTCAATGCCTGAGGTATTTTGCAACTTATATTTCAGTTCGCCCACCAGTTCGCGACAGGCATCGGCCATCATATCATATTTCTCATCGCGGGTAAATTGGAGCAGACCCAGGCGGTCGAGGAAATCATACACAGTAGCGGCCATACTGTCGAAGCTCTTTCCGCACTTTTTGTATTTCAGCACCAGCATCACGTTTGATTTTGCTGTCGCGAATTGTTCTTCTTTTGAAGGAATGCGCCTGCCTACCTCGTCGCGGACAATTTCTTTTGCAGCACGTATGCGGTCTTCTGATAATAAATACTGCTCAATAAATCGTTCAAAAGTTACTACGCTGAGGCCGTAGAATTCGCCATACCTGCCGCGAACGCCGTGCCCTATAGCTACGGGTATCTCGCTGATGCGGATGGCCGGGTAACGGGCGATGATGTTGTCGGTAAGCTCATTCACCATGTAGTCGCGGTCGGGTGCACTGACGCTTTTTACGTTCATATCAGCAAAGGCTTTAGCCACACCGGTAAGTACAGCGTTGAACACATCGCGCTTGGGTACTTTGCGCACCGGGTTTTGTTTGAGGATGGCCCAGCCGATGGTCATTTCGGAATTACGATTTACGATTTCGGATTTGGTTGTTAATGCGATTTGGGTTGACATAGATTTTGTGGTGAATTGTGAGTGGTGAATTGTGAGTGGTGAATTGCGAGTGGTGAATTGTGAGTGGTGAATTGTGAGTGGTGAATTGTGAGTGGTGAATTGCGAGTGGTGAATTATTGTTTGTATTTTATCCAGTTATTCTATTGACTATTGACTATTGACTATTGACTATTGACTATTGACTATTGACTATTGACCATTGACCATTGACTATTGACCATTTGATTTGATAAAAAATATTCCTAACTTAGAATAAGCCCAATTGTAATGGATAAGTTACACTGTCCCGGATGTAAAAGTGACCGTATCAAAGTCCAGAGCCGGAAAAGATATTTTTCGTGGGCTGCGCTGTGTTTGGCTATTGCTTTGGTCACTTATTTAATATTAATAAACCCACTGCTCAGACCGGGTGAATGGGACGGTTTTAAAATGATGCTGACGGTATTGAATGAAACCGCATTTTGCATATCCATCATCCTGTTTGTTTATTTCTTAGTATCGGGCATATTCAAAAAACAGACCACCTACACCTGCCGCGACTGCAATCATCAGTTCAGCAACACCTCTTTGCTGGTTTAATTTTCTTCAATATTTCTACAGAATTTGCAGTTAGATTTATTATCTGACCCTGCTATTGTAATGAAGAAGATCATCGTTGTTGAAAAAGATGCCGATACGCTTGATCTGATGAACTTTGTACTTGAAGATTCCGGTTACGAGGTTATCCGTTTCAGCAAAACGACAACTCCGGAAGAGCTCAAAAGCCACAATCCAAACCTGATCATACTTGACCATTTTCTGGGTGACGGCTTTGGCGGCGACCTGTGCCTGCAAATAAAGAACGACCCGTTAACCAGGCACATACCTGTGATACTGTATTCGGCATCACCCGGACTTGAGCAAATTGCCGAAAAGAGCCGTGCCGACGCCTACATAGAAAAACCATTTGATATTGTCGATTTGGAAAATATGGTGAGGAAATTGGCGATTTAGGTTGCACCTATAACTTCTGCCGCATAATTCTTATCTTCGGGAAAACCTTATTACAAATGAATATCATGCACTGTCCGAAATGCAAAAGCGATAATGTTTCCATCCAAAGCCGGCGGAAATTCTTTTCCAGATCGGTGGTATGCCTTGTTACCATTCTATTTTGTTTTTATGTTGTCAGTGGTTTAAAAAACGAAGATCCTGATCCTACTGTGCTTATTGGTATGGCTGGTAGTTTTGTTGGCTTTCTCATTGCTTCCACCGTCGGAATATACTATCTCATAAAAGGCATTCTTCAAAAGCAAACGAACTATAAATGTGGGCATTGCAAGAATAAATTCTTCACTGGTTTAATCATGGATCACCCTATTGAAGATGATCCACTGAGCAACATACGAAAGGTAACAAGAACATAAAACTTCCGCATTCCACCTTCCGCAATCCGCATTCAAAACTCACTCCCTCATCATCACATCCGTAAACTGCAAGGCGGCCTCAACCCCACGAACAGGCGTCGCACTTTCTTTTTTGGCGCAACTTTTTTCTTTGTTATTCTGCTGCGCTGCAAGGTGTTTAGGGAGCCAATAGTAAAAGTTGCGGGCCATTTCTTCCAGAGTTTTGCCGTCCAGGTCGCCTAAATCAACCTTTGAATCATAAAACACCAGGAAATACCATTCCAGTTCCTCTTCAGTCATTGCGTGCTTTTCCATCAGTAAGCGCTTATTTTTTGTCGATTTAAAAAACTCAAAACCCGTGGCGCAGTCTGCCACTACTCCTGTTTGTTTTGGTTTAGGTTTTTCTTTTAGTTTATTATAGTCATCAGCATTGGTAGCAGGATTGGTATCAACATTGGTAGCAGCTTTCACCTCAAATTTTAAGGTAGTGAGTAATTGGTATTCGCTGAAAGTCCTTTTGCTTTTGCCACTTCGATAATAAATCAAGCCCGCTCTTATTAATTCCTGCCGCGCTAATGCCATTGTGTTTTCAGTAATCGATAAGGCGTGCGTCAATTCACCATTTGAACAAGTAAAGACAGCGGGCCATCCTTCCTCATTAGCCAGAGCTACTAATTCGTAAAATAAGGCTTGTGAGGTTGCAGACAGGCGGTATCTCCGTCGTGTTCTTCGTAATTGTGCGGCAAGGGTGTATCCGTCCATGTTCAGTTTGTTATAAAATAAGCGTCATTGCGAGGATTAATTATGTTTAACATGCCATTTGGCATAGTAAAATCAATATTCAAAGTCATCATATTCATCTTCTGACTTTACTATTTCAATGTCCTCCCGGTTACTCCCATCATACACCTCGCTTTCCACCAACTGTGTCAGCACATTTTTAAGGGCGCCTTCGCGGGCCCATTGCTGTTCGGTAGGGCTGGCATCGTCGCGGTACCATTTGATAGGCTCGTTTATCTCGATGCGGGTTTTGTACACATGGGTGCCTTTGGGGTGCATTTTGGTGCCCTCGTAGCTGTTCAGGTTATCGGCGCGGATCATCTTCGCAAAGTTTTTCAGACTGATGTCAAGCTGCAGGCATTCGTCAAGCGAGTTTTTAAAATCGTGTTTATCCTCCAGCCAGAGGGTTAAAGTGTCGCCGCTGATCTCGTGATCGGCGATGGTGATGCGGCTGTAGTCGTAATCTACCGAGATCACAAGCCACCACAGCTCATCCTTGAGTTTTTGGTTCATATTAGTTTATTTGTTCATTAGTTCATTAGTTCATTGGTGCGGAAGCTCAATAGTTCATTAGCTCATTGGTCAATAGTTCAATAGGTTTTATTTGCAATGGGCATGCGTTTTAAGCCGCAGGACATTACCAATGAACTATTGAACTAGTGAACCAATGAACTACCTGAAACGCAGCACCCAGCCAGGGAAATATTTCTGTATCTCCACAATGTGATTGCTGTATTTGCTGCAGGCGGTTAGGTAGGCCTGGTAGCGTAACAGGATTTCGTTGTTGATCTGGGTGGGATGGTTCCCGTTGGTTTCGGCTTGCTGGTTTAAGGCAGAATAGGCTAAGTGCATATTATTTATTCGTTACAAGGTGATAAGTTTGTTTAGTCAATGGTGAGTGGTGAGTAGTCAGTGATCGATAATGAATAATATGATAGCATAACAGGCATCACAATTCACCACTCACAATCTCTCCCTACCTGAGTTTTCTTTAAACTCTGTAGATTAATACTTCATTCTGAAAATTTTGTATTAATTTCGGGAAGAATTACATCACAAATATAAAGAAAAAATCGTATATTTGAAAAGAAACATATTTAAAAAAGTTTTCAACACGTCATGGAAGATCAATCAAAACCAAATAAGGTAAAACGTATCCGCCCGGAGACCTTAGAGTTCATAATCCTATATAATCAACTCAGGGGCAGGGCATTTAACGGAAATGCACAGTTAGCCGAAGCGCTGGGCTTCAACTCACCCGCCTCCATTACAGAAATAATAAAGAGCCGTCAAAATATTGATCCAGATAAATTAAAGATATTTAAAGAAAAATACAAAAATTTCCTTACCGGAATAAAACCCGCTGTAAATACCGCATCGGCACCGGCAACCTTTGAGGGCATACCAATGTACGAGGTGGTAGCTACCGCATCAGGTGTGGAGGTGTATAAGGATATTAACGACACCACGCCCATCGGTCACATGAACTTCCCCGGCATTGAGGATTGCGACTTTGCCCTGCCAGTTTGGGGTCACTCCATGTACCCATACCTGGAGAACGGCTGCTGGGTGGCGCTCAAAGTGATCCACGATAACAAGATACTCCCTGGCGAAGTATATTACATTGAATGGGGCGACTACCGCATGTACAAACGCCTCCTCGCCGGCGACAACGACGACGAGGTAATAGCCCACAGCGACAACACCACCGAACTGGTAGGCGACCGCCTCAAATACGCCCCCTTCATCATCCGCAAGGAAGACATTAAGAAGCTATGTTTGGTGAAGGATATTCATAAGAAGCATAATCATTGAGGAGGAGGTGAAAGCTTAAAGGTGAAAGGCGAAAGCTTTTTTTATGACTTATCCCGGCCCTTGTTGGTGTTGTCACCAACAAGTGTGCGCAAAGGCCTTATCCACGTTCATTTACGATAAGTGGTTTTTGTCCCTGCAGGGTCTCCTGATAAGGGACCTTGCAGTACTCGCCGCTTTAATACCGCAGGGTCCTCTGCGAGAGACCCTGCGGGGGCGTAAAGGCGTAAAAGTCAGGATCATTAACCGTAGGTGAGTTCGGTGCTCTGCCCAACCTCGATAATATAACCGTCGGGATCGCGGATGTAACAGCGTATCTCACCGTACTTGGGGATCGGCTTCGTGATGAACTCAGCTCCCCGGCTTTTCCATAATTCATAGCACGCCTGGATATCTGCAACGCGCATATTCATAAAGCTGTTGATGTTATCCGGGTTCGGGACGCTGAGGATTACAGTCGGCTTGTCGGGTGTCGGTCCGCCGCCAACGTTAATAATAAGCCAGATATTAGCGAGCTGAAGGTATGCAGGCGCACCTTCGCTATTGCCCAGGCTCAGAATACGGCCGCCGAAGACCGTTTCGTAGAAGCGGGCCGATCTTTCTATGTCGGCGACGGTGAGAAAATGTGCGATGCTGATCCCCTCGCGCGGGGGCATCTCATAGCTCTTTTGTTCGACTTGTACGCTTTTCATTGACGACCCCAGTTCCGGTGAATTCTGTCCGTGTGCTGTTTTTGGTTCTTTAATATCCATATCGCTGCCCATTATTTGTGAAGAACAAATGATAGGAATTCAAACCAAATTACAACATAAATCTGCCAGAGAACTTGCAGGCGGAGCAAACTAAAACCAATATCATTACGTAACTAATTGAAAACATTACAACAATGAAAAAGATATTGTTTTTTATTTTAATTAGCTGCTGCTTTTTGATTGCATGTAATAAAACGTCTACCCCAACGCCCAAAGGCCCGGCTAAACCATTACAAATTGTTGTAAGCAATGTCACATCAACGCTGACTATTTTCAGCTTTTCGGTTATTAACCAGTCGTCAGTTACATTAATAGATATACACTCACAGACCGGCAATAGATCTTACTCCGTAAATGTTAATTCGGGCGACATCCTTAAATTAAACTATTTCCTGGAACTTGAAGGGCCTGATCCTGCGGTGGTGCCGCAAATTTCATTTATATACGATGGCGTTACCATGGCCAGCGTATCAAACAATTCCGGCATCATATCCGGCGCGAAGTACATAACAATTCCGTAGGTTAGTTTAATTTAATCGACCTGAGCATTTGCTCGGCTACAGGCCACCAGTCTTTTTTTAA
>Ga0307510_10001319_pt1 | contig 27054 bp, 25 predicted proteins | sample 12_EM_MG_FD_207224 | JGI IMG/M metagenome (GOLD analysis project Ga0307510, IMG submission 207224) | Populus trichocarpa ectomycorrhiza microbial communities from riparian zone in the Pacific Northwest, United States - 12_EM | ecosystem: Host-associated > Plants > Roots > Unclassified | place... | reverse complement strand
AATATGCATTTACAAAGACTGTAGATGCAAAGATCTCTATTTCCCTTACTCATATTTCAGATTCGCAGATCATGTTGAGTATTGCCGATAATGGGCGCGGGCTTCCTACTGATTTTGAATCTAAGATAGGGGCTTCGATGGGTATGGAATTGTTGCAGGGGCTCACCGATGATCTAGGCGGCAGCTTTAGTATCGAAACGAAGAATGGAACGCATATAAGGGTGATTTTTGGCTATAAGCCGATAACCCCGGCCAAGGTTTCGTTTTCATGATGAGATTGGAGCTTACTCCGTCGGATATTTTACGCCTAGCTGTGTGCGGATGGTGTCCATGGTCCGGGCCATCCCGAGGCTGAAGGCGTGGCTCATTTTGGGGCTTTCGGTCAGGCCGGCGGCGAGGCAGGACATTACTTCCTTTATCTGATATTCGAAGCCGTTGATCATGGGTTCAAGCTCGATGGTTTGGGCTGGCTCGCCCTGTTTGTTCCAGGTGAACTGATCATTTTTGTACCATGGTGTCGGGAGACGGATCATGCCGGTGGTGCCAGCTATTTCGGCGGTGATGCTTGTCTGGCAGAGTAAGGTGCTGGAGATAACGGCTGAGCGGCCGTCGGCGTATTCGAGGATGGCGTGACAACTGTCGTCGGCTCCGGTGGGGGCGAGGTGGCCTGTGGCCGTGATCTTTTGAGGCTCGCCGAGGAGGTGGAGGGCGAGGAACAGAGGATAGATGCCGATGTCGAGGAGGGAGCCTCCTCCGAGACGCATGTTATATAATCTGCCCTGGGGGTCGAAGGGGGCGAGGAAGCCAAAGTCTGCGCGGATGTATTTGAGGTCGCCTATTTGTTGTTGGGCGATGAGCTCTTCGATCTTTTCTGTTATAGGGAGGAAGCGGGTCCACATGGCTTCCATTAGAAAGGCTTTATGGGTCTTTGCGGTGTCTATCATTTCGGCGACTTGCCGGGCTGAGAGGGCCATTGGTTTTTCGCATAAGACGGCTTTGCCCTGTTTCAGGCATAGGGTGGCGTGTTCGGCGTGAAAACCGTGGGGGGTGGCGATATAGACAGCGTCGATGGAGGGGTCGGCGGCGAGGTCCTCGTAGTTGTTATAGACGCGGATCGCAGGGGAAGCGGGGGTAGATCCCGCGGCTTCTGCGTGGGCGGCGGCGAAGGCCTGGGCTTTGGCTGCGTCGCGGGAGGCTATGGCTCCGAGGACGGCTCCGTCCACGAGGGTGAGGGCTGTTGCAAATTTGTTGGCTATTTTTCCGGGCCCGATGATGCCCCAGGTAGTAGTCTTCATTCCACAAAATAAGGCTTTATCTTCGCAAAAAAAGACAAGGATCTTATGGGCAGGTACAAAGCTTTTATTTTCGACCTTAACGGAACGATGATCGACGACATGGAATATCACAGTATTGCGTGGTACAATATTCTGAACAATGACCTCAAGGCCGGGCTATCGAGAGCCGAAGTAAAACGCGAGATGTATGGCAAGAATGGGGAGCTGCTGGATCGTATATTTGGGAAGGGGCATTTTACGGAGGCGGAAGTCGATGCTATTTCGCGGAAAAAGGAAACCAGCTACCAGGAGGCTTTTCGACCATATCTACAGCTTATCGCCGGGCTGCCTACGTTTTTGAAAAAGGCGGACGGGAATGATATCAAAATGGCTATCGGGTCTGCTGCCATCCCCTTTAATATCGACTTCGTCCTGGATAATCTTGGGATCCGTCATTATTTCCCTGTTGTTGTCAGCGCCGATGATGTGGCTATCAGCAAGCCGCACCCGGAGACTTTTCTAAAGGCGGCTGTGGGGCTGAAGGTATCTGCCGGGGACTGTGTCGTCTTCGAGGATGCACCAAAAGGGGTGGAAGCGGCCCTCAATGCGGGGATGAAATGTGTAGTACTGACGACGATGCATGAAAAGGAAGAATTCCTCCAATATCCCAATATCCTTGGTTATATTGTGGACTATAGGGACCCGTCACTTGACGAGTTATTTTAATAAATGAAACGGCTGCTGCTTGGGACTATATTGGGGTTGGCGTCGTGCCTGCCGGCAGTAGCCCAGGGGCGATGGACTGTCAGCGGGACTGTTCGTGATAAGGCGACAGGCGAGGTGCTGATCGGGGCTTCTGTCAGTCTGCTGGAGGTCGCCCGTTCCGGTGTGATCAGTAATTCTTATGGTTTTTATGCTATTACCGCTCCTGCCGGGCGGTATACGCTGTTGGTTAGCTTTGTGGGATATAGGGTAGATAGCATACCGATCGTGCTGGATAGGAGCATTGTGTTGGCGGCAGAGTTGGGTACGACGGATCTACGGGCGGTGGTGGTCAGCGCCCAAAAGAAGAATGACAATGTCACGCGGCCTGTAATGGGCATTCAGAAACTGACGACGAATGAGATCAAGAATATTCCCGTCCTGTTTGGGGAAAAGGACGTTCTCAAGACGATACAGCTGTTGCCGGGGATCCAGTTTGCCGGGGATGGGAACAGCAGCTTTTATGTCCGTGGTGGCGGGGCTGATCAGAACCTGATCCTGCTGGATGAGGCTACCGTCTACAATCCCTCTCATTTGCTGGGCTTTTTTTCCACCTTTAATTCCGATGCGATAAAAGACGTTGTCGTCTACAAGGGGGCTATGCCTGCGGAATATGGGGGCCGGCTTTCTTCGGCCGTGGATATCAAAATGAACGATGGGAATAATAAGGACTATCATTATGGCGGTGGGATCGGGCTTATCTCGACGCGGCTGAATGCGGAAGGTCCTATCGTAAGGGACAAGGGCTCTTTTTCCATCAGTGGTCGCCGTACCTATGCCGACCTCTTTCTCAAACTATCCAGTGACTCTTCTGTCAAGGAAAACAGTCTCTATTTTTATGACCTGAATGTGAAGGCCAATTACAAGATCAGTGAAAAGGACAGGATCTATCTCTCTGGCTATTTTGGCCGGGATAACCTGGCTTTTGGTCAGACGTTCGGGATCGATTATGGGAATGTGACGGGTACGGCCCGATGGAATCATGTGTTTAACAGCCGGCTTTTTTCCAATACTTCCTTTATCTATAGTAATTATAGTTATAAGATCAAAATCAACTCGAATAACAACGATATCCATATTACTTCCGATATCCGGGATCTCAATCTAAAGGAGGATCTGCAGTATTATGGGAATGCGGATAATAAGATCGACTTTGGGTTTAGTGTGATCCATCATGATATCTCGCCCGGGGTTATATCTGCGTCGCAGACTTCGAGCTATAATTCGATCTCTTTACAAAATAAATATAGCCTGGAGAATGCGGTGTATCTCTCGCATGAGTGGACGCCTTATGAGAAGCTGCATTTTAATTATGGTCTGAGGGCTACATCTTTTTCTGTTCTGGGGCCGGGTACTTTTTATAGTTATGATGCTGCGGGGAATACAACGGACTCGGCGAAATATTCATCGGGGAAGTTTGTAAAAACCTATTTTAACGTGGAGCCGCGGTTCTCCGTCAGCTACCAGCTGAATGCCATCAGCTCTGTTAAGCTGGGGTATAACAGGAATACGCAGGTGCTGCATCTGTTGTCCAATTCTACTTCGGCAAACCCGACCGATCTGTGGATACCCAGCAGCAACAATGTCAAGCCGGAGATCGCGGATCAGGTCTCTGTCGGTTATTTCAGGAATTTTGATGAGAACCGATATGAACTCTCTGCGGAATCCTATTATAAGACCATGGCTGGTCAGATAGACTATAAAAATGGCGCCCAGCTTGTAGCCAATGAAAATGTCGAATCACAGCTGCTTTTAGGGAAGGGCCGTGCATATGGGCTGGAGCTGTATCTGAAGAAAAAGGCGGGTCGTTTCACCGGTTGGATCAGCTATACGTTGTCGAGGACGGAAATAAAGATCGATGGGATCAATAACAACAGTTGGTATCCTGCCAAACAGGACAGGACCCATGATATAGGGGTGGTGGGTATCTACCAGGCCAGCCCGAAGTGGACCCTGTCTTCAACCTGGGTCTATTATACGGGGAATGCCGTCACTTTCCCGAGCGGCAAATACCAGGTCGCCGGTCAGACGGCTTTTTTATATACCGAGCGGAATGGCTATCGGATGCCGGCTTATCACCGGATGGATGTGGCTGCTACGCTGCTGGGGAAGAAGACGGCTAAATTTGAAAGCAGCTGGACCTTTTCGGTGTATAATCTTTATGGACGTCAGAATGCTTATAGCATTGCTTTTCAGAATGACCCTGATGATCCGACAAAAACGGAGGCGTTGCGATATGCCTTGTTTCGGTGGATACCGTCGGTGACATGGAATTTTAAATTTTGAGACCCATGGGAAAGACTATTTTATTGATGATCTTTTTGGTGGTGATAGCAGCCTGCAAGAAAGTGATCAGTGTGGACCTGCGGGATGCTCCATCGCAGATCGTCATTGAGGGAGAGATTACCAACGCAGGGGGGCTGGCGCAGGTCAGGATCTCAAAAAGTGTCAACTTCTCGGCGAGCAACGTATATCCGCCTGTCAGTGGGGCTACAGTTCGTTTGACGGACAGCAGCAACGGGATCAGCGCGATGATGAACGAGTCGGATTCAGGACTTTATACTACCCGGGGCATTGGCGGGGTTTCCAATCATGTATACAAACTGGAGGTGACGGTGGATGGTAAGACCTATAATGCGAGCTCTACGATGCCCAGGCCTGTTATACTGGACTCGGTGACCTTTGCTTTAAATACCGACTTTAATAATAAGCAGGCTATCAATGCTGTTGTGAATTTCCGGGACCCGGATGGGCTGGGCAACTACTACCAGTTCACGGAGTCTCTCAGGGGAAGGCTGATCCCCGATATTTTTGTTTTTGAAGATCGTCTGTCGGATGGGAAATATATCGAGCAACCGTTGTTCAATGACAGCTCGTATCTTCAGAGGGGGGACACGCTATTGCTGACGATGAATTGTGTAGATAAGAACGTATACAATTATTTTTTTACGCTGGCTGATGTCACGGGGAATAATAATTTCCAGACGGCTACGCCGGCTAATCCGAATACCAATATAAGCAATGGGGCGCTGGGTTATTTCAGCGCCCACACTACTACGAAGGTAAAAGTTGAAGTATATTAAGGTTGGTAGCTCTTGATCTTATTATATAAAGTCTTCCGGTCTATTTTCAGGATCTCTGCCGCTCTTGACTTATTGTAATTTACCTGTTTCAGAACGTTCATGATCGTGTCGTATTCGGCCTGGGCCGCGGCGTTCTTCAGGTCAGTCTCTTTGTGGGTGATCGGGTGATGCGATGTGGTAACGATCGAAGGGGCTGCTACCGATGCGTCCTGCTGTTGCTGCTGGAGATAGGTATAGCTATTGATGTCTACTATTTCTGCGGGCAGCACGCGGGCATTGACGAGACCGGAGGAGGTAAGCAGGGCTGCGCGGCGAATGACGTTGCGGAATTCGCGGAGGTTACCGGGCCAGGGATAGTTCATAAAGATATTCATAACCTCGGGTTCGAAACCTGCCACTTCCTTATTCAGCTCTTTGTTGGCTTTGTCGAGGAAGAAGTCGGCAAATAAGGGAATATCTTCTTTCCGCTGACGGAAGGCTGGTAATATGATGGAGAATTCATTGAACCGGTGGAAGAGGTCTTCTCTGAATCTTCCTTTGCGATAGGAGTCCTGGAGGTTTTCGTTGGAGGCGACGATGATGCGGACGTCGGTCTCCATTTCTTTTACTCCGCCGACGCGTTTGAATTTTCTTTCCTGTATTACACGGAGCAGGGCTGCCTGGATCTCATAGGAAAGATTGGATACTTCATCGAGGAAAAGGGTGCCGCCGTTGGCCAGCTCGAAGTGTCCGTCCTTGTCGTTGAGGGCGCCGGTGAAGGCTCCTTTTACGTGGCCGAAGAGCTCGCTGCCTGCCAGTTCCTTGGACAGGGTACCACAGTCCATGGCGACGAAAGGCTTGTCTTTGCGGGCGCTGTTGAGGTGGATAGTGCGGGCGATGACCTCTTTACCAGTGCCACTTTCTCCATATAAAATAATGCTGTAATTAGTCGGGGCTACCAGCTCGATCTGCCGGTATAGCTCGCGGGTTGCGGGTGCGTGGCCTACCAGATATTCTTCTTCGTAAGCTGATTTTCCGGGCTTCTTATTGACGGACTGTCCGTTGGCAGCCGATGCTGTTCGGGGTGTATCGACGTTGCCGTCAGCGGATTGCTGGAGGGCTCTGCCGATGACGTTGAGCACTTCTTCGGGGATCAGGGGCTTGGTGATATAATCAAATGCGCCTGCCTTGATCACATCTACGGCCGTCTTGATGTCAGAATAACCGGTAATAATGATCACTATTGCGAAGGGATCTACATTTTTGATCTCCTTTAGTACTTCTCTACCTTCTTTATCCCCCAGGCGGAAATCACAAAGCACAACGTCGAATTTGGACTCTTTGAATTTGGCAATCCCTTTATTGCCGCTGTGGCTTGCTTCTGTTTCGTATCCCTTTTTTTGCAGGAAACGACCGAGCAAATTACACATATCCATATCGTCGTCAATGATCAGAATTCGCTTCATATTTTGTTAAAATTTTCTTTCAAAATAAAATTACTGGAAAAAGTATAATAAGGGCTTGATCAAATAATTACCTATCCAGTATATTCTAAATCCCTTGCCAAATTATATACCTCTGCCATACGGGGTTTAGGGGGGTGGGGTGGGGATGAAATTCCCCAAGTTGGGGCGGGGTTCTTCCCGTAATTTACGAAATTAGCTTTAGATAGTGGCATTAAAAGCGGCTGGGGTCAATTTTGATGCCTATCCGGCCCTGTTTATTGTATGGCAATAAAATTGTAAATATTCTGTTATGTGAAAATTGTGGGGTCACCTAAAATTTGATGACTAAGTGGAAAATATTATGATGACAGACGCTAATAAAGTCCTGATCGTAGACGATGAATTGGATATTTGTTATTTACTCAGCGGCATGTTGAAACAAAGAAATCTTCAAACCGGCTTTGTGAATTCTCTCTCAGATGCAGTTGTTGCATTACAGACCGATACTCCGTCTATTTTATTCCTGGATAATCATTTACCGGATGGTTTCGGGCTTGATTTTATTCCTTTTGTAAAAAAGAACTATCCTGAGATCAAGATAATCATGATCACGGCGCATGATGGGGCTACGGAAAGAAAGAAGGCTTATGACGGCGGGGTGGACCTTTTTGTGGCCAAGCCGTTGAACCGGAAGCTCATCAATGATGCCATCGATAAGCTGTACAGTAACAACCCTCTTGTTATAAGTGCTTGATTTTTACGATTATGCAAAGTCGAGATGGATCGTAAATGTGGTCCCTAGCCCTTTCTTACTCTCCAGGCTGATGTGGCCATTGTGATTCAGAATGATGTTCTGTGTATTTGTCAGGCCCAGACCTGTCCCCCTGGTCTTACTGGTAAAATAGGGTTCAAATACTTTCGAAAGTGATTCTTCATCGAGGCCCAGACCATTATCTGTAATGGATATTATACATTTATCATCTCTGGTGAAGGTTTTTAACTGCAGGATGCCTGAACCTGGTTCCATAGCTTCGATCGCATTGACGATGATATTCAAAAAAGCGATCTTCATTCTTTCCAGATCTACTGCAATGTCGCAGATCCCATCCATGTAGCTCTTTGTGACTGTGATATTCTTTAGTGTGATGCGGTCTTTTGCGAGCTCCAGGGTTTCGTCGAGAAGCTGATTTACTGAGACGCGCTGGTAAACCAGTTCCGTGAATTTTGTGGAATTGAGCAGGTCTGTGATAAGCAGGTTGATGCGCGCGCTGTTGCGGGCGATCATTTCCAGCATCAGGTCGGCGCTGTCGACGACTTTGGCTCTGCCGTCCCTGCCATTGAGCTCGGATTGCAGCTGTTCGACTGCGAGATTGATATTGGTGAGCGGATTGCGTACTTCGTGGGCGATGGTTCGGGCGATGCGGCCGGTGGCGGCGAATTTTTCGATGCTGCGCATTCGGATCAACTCTTTGTTGGCCTGGTCGAGTTCCCCGATCTGTTCCTTCAGCTGCTGCTGGTATTCTTCCACCTTCTTGTCGGCGACGCGGCGGGCATTGTTCTCATAGGAATAGGTATAATAACCGAAGAGGGCCATCAGGACGGCTACGCCAAGGGACATAATAATGACATTGTTGAGCGTCCTGTATCTTGTCGTCATGGTATCGATCCTTGACTTTAGCCGCTGTTGTTCGGTTCCCTGTACCTGTTTGACAATTGACCGGATGTGGTTCATGATCTCGAGGTCGAAGAAACCTTTTATTTTCAGGCTATCTGTCAGCTGTAAAAGATGTTGTTCGTGGAGTGCCAGCTCCTGCTGCATCACTTCGAATTTTTTATCGATGAGTCTTTGTAATGTGGCCAGCTCGGAATGTTCTTCGTGGTCGATGGCGGTCTCCTGTAAGAGAGAATTATAGATACTATCTACCGTCTGTCTGCTTTGGATGTAAGGGGTCAGGAACTTTTTGTCACTCATCAGCAGATAGCCTCTGAAGCCGGTCTCTGCATCTTTCAGGGAGGAAAGCATGGATTCGACCCCGTTGATGATCTTATTGGAGTGGTCTACCAGCCGGGCTTGTTTCAACAACTCGGAGTTGGCATACAATGTCAGCAGATAGGAGGAGAGCAATAGGAAAAATGCAGTCCCATATCCTACACGTATCCGCAAGTCGATCGCAAATTTCTTTATTGCCGTTTTCATACTTTTCAGTGCTCAAGTCCGGCCGTCCTTATCCCCGGTCTTCCGCTACCCAAACCGATACGGAAGAGCCTGCAACATGGAACTCGCCTTTTCCGTCGGCATCGATGGTCACCCTGGCCGGATGTTTACCAAGGTAATCTATAAAGGTCTTTCCTGCGTGTCTTTTTCCTACTTCCATCTGTTTGAACCCTTCGTCACCATTGCTGAGCAGGACAGCGCAGCCTGATCCTTTATGTTCGTCGTCACCTTCTCTTGTCCAGCCGATGCAGTTGGCATGGTCCAGATAGTCCCGCTGGGCACCGTATGCGATGTCTTTCCGGGCCTCTACCAGCTTTTCGATGTTCTCTACTCCGGGCATATAAATCTCGTACTCCTTTCCATCACCTCCCTTATCCTTGTATTTGGCACCATAAAGATCGGGATAAAAAGCACAGGGATAACCTTTTTCACGGAGTAAGATCAGGGCGTAGGCCATGGGTTTGAACCAGGGGTCTACCGGAGCCTCGAGCGCCTGTAAAGGCTGTGTATCGTGATTGCCTACGACGGTAACCGCCAGTTCCGGTTTTGCAGCTACAAGGGTATCGTTAAAAATGGTGGTCAGGTCGAAGTCCCGCCCCTGTTTGGATGCGGCTTCCAGGTTATGATGCAGGGAGGCGTCGAAAAGGGACATTCTCCCTTCTGTAGCGTCGATGTATTTTAGCAAAAGGGGCAGGTTGCCGGGGGCCCAGTACTCGCCAACGGCGAAGAACTCTTTTTTTGTGGCCTGTCGCATATGGTCGAGCCATTCGTTGTAAAATGAAGCGGGAATATGTTTGACCGCGTCCAGTCTTACTCCATCGAAACCGGTGGTATTGCAATACCATTCTCCCCATTTTTTCAACTCTTCCCGAACGGCAGGGTTTCGGGTTTCGATGTCGTCATACATCAGGTAATCGTAATTCCCTTTTTCGTCATCTATGACATCTTTCCAACCTTCACCGTAATCATTAAGGATGCTATAGATGGCTGTTTCCTTTGTTTTGTTGTCATAGTCGACGCCGGTGAAGCAACGAAAATCCCAGATAAAATCGGAATATTTTCCTTTGCGGCCTGGGAAGGTGAATTTTGTGTAGGCTTCGATGTCAAATGGTTCGCTGATGAATTTTGTCCGGTCTTCGGGATCTACCTTCCGGGCCTTTATCAACTCTGCTTCGTCTCCGCCTGCCTTGTGGTTCAAAACGACATCTACATAAACCTGCATGCCGGCATTGTGGATCGCTGTTATGGCGTCTATGTATTCCTGTTTTGTACCATATTTTGTCCGGACTGAATTCTTTTGATCGAATTCGCCCAGGTCATAGAGATCGTAGATGTCATAACCGCTGGACCAGGTGCCGTTGGTGCCTTTACAGGCCGGCGGCAGCCAGATGGTGGTGAACCCCATTTTGGCCAGGCGGGGGGCTTCTTCTTTTATTTTTTTCCAAAGGCTGCCATCATTGGGATAATACCAATGAAAGAACTGGAGGATAGTACCGTTTTGCATGTCAGGGGTTTTATTTATTAGTAGAGGCAGAACTAAGCGAAATAGCGTCTTAATTTCCAGGCATTGGTCTCGTGGTCTTCCATCAGACCGGTGAGGAAATCCGCGGTACCGGCGTCTTTGTATTCGTCCTGGCACTCGTCGACGGCCTTTCTCAGGTGTATAATAATGGTCTCGTGGTCTTCGAGCAGTTCTTTTATCATCTCCTTACGTTCGGGGTATTTGCCAGGAGCCTCTTTGAGGTGGGTGAGGTCGAGGAATTCCTTCATCGTGCCGATGGTCTTTCCGCCTAATTTGTTGATGCGTTCGGCAATTTCATCGATGGCTTCCTCCAGCTCGTTGTATTGTTTTTCAAATAAAAGGTGGAGTTCCATAAAACTTTCTCCGGAGACATTCCAGTGGAACTTCCTTGTCTTGGTATATAATACTACGGCATCTGCGAGAACGGTTGAAAGAGTGGACGTAACGCTTTTAAGGTTTTTTTCGGTGATCCCGATATGTGGTTGCATATAAAAGTGTTTTTATTGATGGCATTACAACCATAATGATACCATAATCAATATGCTATGTTTTGGGTGATCCGGGTGATGGACTCCTGGATTATCCCGGTTTTTCTTGCTCAGAATGTAGAATATTTTGCTCATTCAGACGACAAAGGGAGGAATTAAGCCTTCTGAAAAACTGGCAAGGAATTTTTATGTAACTTAAGTGAACTTAAACTTAAAATTATGAGCAATTCAAAAGTATTACTCGGTTTTCTCGTAGGTGCAGCAGTTGGCGGTGCGTTGGGGCTTTTACTGGCGCCGGACAAAGGATCGGAGACCCGCAAAAAGATCGTTGAGAAAGGGCATGACCTGGGTGATTCCATTGCTGAGTTTGGGGACACTGTGAAAGATAAGCTCAATGAAGTAGTTGATGGGGTCAAAGGAAGTTTTAGCAAGACAAAAAATTCCATGTCTTAAATTTTATTATGGAAGAACAGCAAGTGGACATTGATAACCTGCTTTCGGATGCGGGCGACTATATTGAAACAAGGACTACGCTTTGGAAATTAAAAGCGATCGAAAGTCTTTCGGATGTGTCGGGTGAATTAGTATCCGGGATGGGCATGATCGTTATCAGCTCTTTTGTGATCATTATTTTTAGTATTGGGATTGCGTTGCTGGTGGGAGATTGGATTGGAAAAAGTTACTATGGATTTTTTATTGTAGGAGGGGTTTATACCATTATCGGACTTGTTTTATATGCGCGGCGTGGTCAGTGGCTAAAGGAACCTTTTAGTAATATGCTGATCAGGAAGATCCTAAAATAATATTGCATGTCTAAGATCACTACTCTTGATGAATTGAGGGAAGAGATACGTAACCTGGAACATCAGAATTATGTAAATGAGCAGCATATGCGCAGAAGGGTGGCCGAGATAGCGGACAGGTTTAAGCCCATGAATATTGTCAGGAATCTTTTCGGTCATTTATTTGGGGGGCAATCGGATGTCAAGGGCAATATATTTAAAATGGCGGCGGGGATTGCGACGAGCTTTATTGTAAAGAAATTTTTTAAGAAAGGTATTGGTCGGAATTGATCGGAAGGGTTTTTTGGAGAAAACTGATCCGTTCTTCGTCGCCTTTTCTTTTTAAATAAGCGAACACGTGAGAAAGGAGTGTCTTGTAGATGAAGATGCCTTTCCTGCTTTCCGCGTCGAAGGCTGCCTTGTGGATCCATAGATCGGTCAGAACTTCCTCTGTCAGGGTCTCCAGCTCCTGTCGGTCGGACAGCCGGGTGAGCCTGGCGATGGCCGAAAAAACGGATGAATAATAGCGATCTATAAAATCTTTCAATAAGATAAGTTGAGTTTTATAAAGCTTAGGCATGAGAAAGTTATTGTACTCTCTGGCTCCGGGCAAAAAATATAGTACTTTCCCGGTATATGTATTGAACAAGTACTATTTTCGCAAGCATGCCGTTAATGCCGAAGCTAATACCCTTCCTCTGTTGTCTGGGAACTCTTACCGGGAGTTATGTTCATGCCCAGCAAACGGATACGCTGATACTGCGTATGTCCCATCTTTTGGCCCGATACCGGGCGCATTCCATAGCGGATACTGAATATCTAAAGGGGGTGGATTCGATCGCTCCGATGCTTGGGAAGGAGGATAGTATAGCTCAATTACTGTCTGTATACCAGCAGCTGGCCTTTGCGGAACCCTCCCGGGGAAAGTACCGGGCGGGGTATTATACGTATCTGGCTATCAATGCCTACAACTTTAGCCGACTGGGGAGTGCCATTTATTATTCCGAAAAAAACAACGAAGAAAGGACGAAGCTGGGGCAATTCGAAAAGGGGACCTTTACGCATAGCGACTGGTTTGCGATCACGGTATATGCGAACAGCCATAACTATCCACGGGTGTTTGCAAAATATGCAGTGCTTCGACCTGCGCTGGGGGCTTTACCTAATGGCATCATGACCGGCAATGTTAGTCCGGAGCAGGTTTTTGTGGCTGTCAGCATTTTGCAAACGGTGAACTATGCGGCCTGCCGGTCTGGCGACACGGCGCGGGCTTCGGAAGTCATCTATACCATGAATGAGATATTGACGGGTGTGGGGCATTACCCGGCCAAATACAAGGATTACCGGCTGCAATATGACTATCTCTTACACAGCATGTATTATGAATATCACCGGATGCTGAATCAGCTGAATGCAGCGAGGGATTCCCTTATGGCTGCCATCCGGGATGTCAATACGAAGGGGTTCAGGCCTGATCTGCAAACGGCCTATGCAGAAAATCTTTATTCGGAGGCGGTGGACCTTTATTTCAGGATGAATAAGACGGACAGTGCCCGCCGTTGGCTCTCGCTGCTTACGGAGGGAGATGGTAAGGTGCGGTATTCGTCGTTGGATGCGACCTTTTTGTCTGAAGCCAAAAGCAGGCTGCTGGCGGGTGAGGGGCGTTGGGCGGAAGCTTATGCTGAACTGCATACCGTTTACCAGATGAGGGACTCTGCCTATTATACGGTGAGTGCGGACAAGGATAATAATCTTTATGCGCTGGCGGAGGCGGAGAATACACGTCTGGAATTGTTACGATCGGAGCAGCAAAAGCGGGCTGCGGAGCGGTCGTCCATCTCGCTCTTTTTTATCTTAACCCTGCTTGTCCTGGGGGGTGTGACCGGTTTTATGGTATACCGGTCGGGGCAGGAGCGTCGGATATTGAACCTGCGGCTACAGCTGGCGCGGAACTTTCACGATGAGATCGGTCCGATGTTGCTGTATGCCAGTGTGCTTGCGAAGAAACAACAAAGCGAGGAACTGAGGGGGCAGATCGGGCTGATCATGGATGCGGTGAGAAATATCGCTCATGATCTGAAGTCGCCTGAGCTGAGTACGATAGCTACGCTGGGCAAGGAAATATCCAACCTGCTGAAAAAGGTACAGGCTGCCACCGATATTGACTTTTTGTTACAGGCGGGAAACGGGACGCGGGTGTTGGGGCATGGGCAGTTCACGCAGCTGCAGGCCATTATCCAGGAATTGATCAGCAACTCGATAAAACATGCCGACTGTAATAAGATCATGCTTCGGATAGCGGCGCCGGAGCAGCGGCTTGCCCTGAGCTATTCGGACGATGGCAGGGGGATCGGGCCTGGTGCAGCCGGCTCATCGGGGATAGGGCTCAGGAATATAGAAGAACGGGTTGGTATATTGCGGGGCAGTTTCCAGCTAAATGATGCCTGGCCGAACGGCTATTCGGTCGAGATCTCAATCCCATTAGTATAAATCCACCACCTATTACTATGAATCCTCTGCCTAAAAAATATCAATCGCTTCTTGTCATAGACGACCACAATATGATCGTCAATGGGATCCGTTTGCTTATCGGGGAGCTGTTCGGGGCCTTTTACCAGGCCAATGATGGCGCCACGGGTATAAGTCTGGCGATCGAGCATCAGCCACAACTGGTGATCGTTGACCAGGTGCTGCCTGACCGGTCGGGGGATGCCATTGTAAAGGAGATAAAATATCACTGTAGCCGGACCCGGATCTTAGCCTATTCATTTAACGGGTATCCGTCTGCCGTGCTGAAGATGTTCGAGGCGGGGGTGCATGGGTATGTGATCAAAAGTGAGGATGACACGGAATTCAACAAGGCTGTAGACTTTCTCCTGGATGGGAAGGACTATTTCTGTAAGGAGGCACGGAATCATATTATTCACCGGGTTTTTCCTGAGGAGGAGCATTCCCGGCTGATCGTTGCAAATACTGGTTTTTCCACGAGGGAGATAGCGATCATCCGGCTTGTCTGTCAGCAGAAGACGGCCCGGGAGATCAGCCAGCTGGTATTTCTTTCTGAAAGGACGGTGGAGCAATACAGAAGTAATATTTCGCGGCGGATCGGGGCGCGAAATGTTGCGGGGATCATTCGTTTTGCGCTGCAGAATGGTATCATAGATTTGGGCGATCTTTAATTGGTTGCGAGTTTGTTTTTGCCGCAATTCATAAGTATATTGTGGAAATTGCCCTCCGAATCTAACGACCAATGCTTGCTATGAGTGCCGTCAATCTTCTCGACGAAAATCTCCTGCTCTGGAATGAGTTCCGCAGCGGGAAGACCGATGCATTCAGGCAGCTGATCAGAATTCATTACCAGGATCTTTATAACTACGGAAGCCGTTTCACCCGGGATGAGGATATCGTAAAGGACTGTATCCAGGATCTTTTTCTTTCTCTTTGGACGAATCGTCTTACGATCAGCGAGAATTCTTTTGTAAAATATTATCTGCTTAAATCTCTTCGTCGCCATCTTGCCCGGGCTATTGGCCAATCGAAGTATTATAATGGCTGGAGCGAGCTGCATTTTGAAGCCTTGTTCAGGGATTCTTCTTCCATTGAGGGTCATCTTATCCGGGAGGATCTGCTTGTGGAGCCGGCGCGTAAGATGCGAAAGGTGTTGACGGGGCTTTCGAGGAGGCAGCAGGAGGCGATCTATCTCCGGTTTTACCTGGATGCGGATATCGAGGAGATTGCGGATATCATGTCTCTCAATCGTCAATCCGTGTATAACCTGTTACATGATGCGTTGAAGCGGCTGAGGAAGATATCTTTTGATCCCGAGGATCTTGTTTTTTCCCGTAGTTTCCGCAGCTGGGTGCTTGGGAGCGAGGCCACGGAAGCTGGTTTTTGGGAGAACTGGCTGATGCGGCATCCTGAGAAATTTGAGATGGTGCAGAATGCGAAGGCGATAATTTATGCTTTACAGCTTAATCTGCGGCATCTTTCGGGGGTTGAGATCGAAGAGGAGATAAGGAGGGCGATGTTTCGGCTTCGGGATATTCAGCTGACGAGTCCGCTGAGGGATATGCCGGAGAGGCGGCGGGGCTGGGGCCGGAGGCTGGGCGCTATTCTTTTCCGGTATCTAAGATGGTCTCATAAAAGGTGGGGTCGATGAGCAGGGTGTTTTGGAGATGCTGGATATGTTCTTCGGCTCCTTTTTTCTTTAGGTAGTCGAGGACGTGTTTTAGCAATATTTTGTACACATAGGCCGGGGGGCGGACTTTGCTGAAAAGGTCTTCGCTGTTTTGCCAGAGCTCGACAAAGACTTTTACGGTGAGGATCTCCAATTCTTTTTCATCGGATACACCGGCCAGTTTTCTTATGGCTGAGAAAATAGAAGGGTAATAGAGGTCGATGAATTGTTCGAATAAAGCGGTACGATCGGTCTGGCTCATTTCAGTCATGCCAAATAAAGTTTTAATAAGGTAATAATGGTATATAGTAGTAAAGGCTGTCGGTGGAAACGTAACCGGGGGCGGGAGATTTTTTTAGGATGATCCGGATCAAGATTTAGGTATTCGATTGATAGTCTGGTGCTTTATGGTACGTATTTTGTGGCTTATCCGGAGAATTTTATCTAATAATGATATAGGAAAGATACTTTTCCTGTGATTAACCAAAGAGAAGATTTCGTTCTGAACAGTTTTTAAGACATTGGCATAGGCCTGTCACATCAAGTTTAGGTAACGTAGGGAAGACCCGCCACTACGTTACCTATTTTTTTGCCTCGAATAAGGTCCAGGGGTTGGATCGCATGTCGTGGAGGTATTTAGCCTGCCAGTTGAATTCGGGGTGTAGCTGGAAGAAGGGGGCGGCGAGGAAATCGTCTCCATTTGGATTGCCCATATGGGCCCAGAACCTGAGATCTTTTGCGAGTGCGGCCGTAGTGACTTTGCCTTGTACGGTACCGCCGGGGTAGAAGGGGGGCCAGCTCCATTCGGGGCAGCCTTTTGGATCTGTATCGACCCTGCCGGCGATGACACAGCGGCTTGCTTCTTTGGCCTTTGTGAGCTCGTTATAGCTATCTCCTTCTATCGTCTTGCCGGTCTCGGCGTCGATCTTTCCTTTGTAATCATTGGTCAGCTTTTCCCAGCGGCGTCGGCGGCTGTTGGGGGAGTTGGTGCTGTCTGTGGGTTGGAAGGTTGTTTCTTCCGCGATGAGCTTTGTATCGCTGGGGAAATTGGATCCGGTATAGATGCCGTCCTTTGTGCGCCATACTTTGAAGTTCTTTAGTCCGAGCTCGAGCCGGGCTATTTCATTTGTCTTTGTGTCGCCTACCAGCCAGTCGTTGGCATAACCGCCATTGTTGCCTGTTGTCATCAGCTTTACGAAGTCGTCGATGCTATTGGCGTACTGGGCTGCTTTGCGGGCGCGTACGAATTCGGGGATGCCTTTGTCGTCAAAGCCTTTGAACTGTGTGATGGTGGTTTCTGTGATGAGGATACCACCGCTGGTGACTACGAAGTCGTCGCCGCTGTGTATGAGGCCGGGCATGCAGTCCATTATCATGTGGTTGCCTTTTGCGGGAAGGATGTCGGCGATGACGTTCCATCGTTCGCCGAGGATGTAGTCGGTCCAGTTGTTGTGACCGATGGCTATTTGGCCGTCGGCGGTGTAGGAGCCGGTGGCGATGAAGCCGGAGCAGTTGCCGGGGGCTTTGTTGTCGGTCAGGCTGGCGGTTTGGTTGTCGGCGGCGCCGGGGTGGGTGTTGGCGGCGGCTGTTTTACCGGCGAGCCAGGGTACATAATACTGGGCCAGCTCGATGTTGCCGTTGAGGACTACGAGGTCGTATACGTCGTATTGAAGGCCTTTGGCTTTGAGGCCTTCTGTGATGCCTGTGATCTCCTGCTGGTATTCGGGATCGATCTTGTTCCAGAACATGGTCCGTACCGCTTCGCGGTAGAAGGTCCAGTCTTTGCCGGAGCTGTGGGGCAGGTAGTATTGCATGGTTTTTATGAGGTCGTCGATCTCGGCGGCGAGGAGATAGCCGTGCTGGAAGCCGATGTTTTTGGGGGAGCCTTCGAGGTGGATGTAGATCCAGCCGGCTTTATCTGTCCTGGTCGCTTTGGCGAGACGGGGATCGGGGGATTGGGATGAGTTGGATGTTTGCGGGGGCGCCGGAGACTGGGACGGATCGGATTTTTGTGATAGTGCCGTGGACTGGGGAGGCTTTGGCGCCAGGATGATCTCCGGCGATTGAGCGTATATGGTGAAACTGAACAGCAGGGCTGTCAGTAGCGCAGGTAGTTTTCTCATACCCGGAAGTTAATTAAAAAACTTCACCCAGGTTGACAAAAAAACCGCCTGATCCATGGATGCCCCAGCCATAATCGATGCAGAGATTGGTACGGCTGAATTTGTTGAGGCTGATGCGTAAGCCGCCGCCATAACCGGGGGTGATGTATTGGTAGTGGCCGGAATTGGGCTCGGAAAAGGACTGGGCATTGGCGAAGACGACGCCGCCCAGGAGGCCGTTGGTGGTGAGTCCGAAGCGGTATTCCGACTCGAGGTATAACATATTTCTGCTTCGGAAACGTCCCTGGATATAGCCGCGTGCCGTATTGCTATAGGCGTCCCAGCCTGTGCTGGGGAGAAGGAGATAAGGGGGTTTGCCGCCGCCTACCGTAAACCAGTCATAGCTCCAGATGGCCAGGACGTTGTGGGTGTTGGCAGGGAAGTTGATGTATTTGCGCAGGTCAAAGAGGAGGGACTGCCAGTTGTTGTCGCTGCCTAAAAAGGTGAAATTGGGCCGGTAGGTGATGCTGGCGTAATTGCCTTTCTCGGGGTTGATGGGGTTTCTTCTGCTATCAAAAAGAAAATGCAGAGAAATACCTGAGGCGACTTCTTTTGGGGAGAGGCCATATCGTTCAAAGTCCGTGGTCTTACCTGTTGGAGGGTCTATTTCCTTTATATTCCAGAAATAGTCGAGGTCGTAACCCAGGCCAAGGTAAAGGTCGTGGGCGATGTTCTTTAAAATGGCCTGATGAAGACGCAGATAACCGTAATCGATGTTGTAACCGCTGTCCGAATTGGTATTCCCGCCGAGTCCATAGGTCAGGGAGGGGTACTTTAGATAGCGCCAGTCGGTGATGATATTGTATTTATTCCCTTTGGTCCAGATATCGGCCTGGATGGGGAAGATGATCTGTTTGTATTGGGAGTAGGTGATGCTGGTCAGGACGGTAGAGAGGTTAGCCTGGCTATGTTCGCTGGTATAGAAGGCGAAGTTCGAGCTGAGGACGCCTGCAAAACCTGTCTGGAGGGTGTATCCTGCTACGGGGAGCGCGGAGATATGCAGCTTGCCTTGTTTCTGTGCTATGGTGTCTTCGCGTCGGGTGTGATGTCCTTTGAGCCAGGAGCGGCCTACGTCGACCAGGTCTATCTTTTTGTTTTTCAGGGAATCCTGTGCATGCCCCGCTGTGGACAGGAGAATAAATAGGGTTAGAGGAAAAGATATTTTTAAGAGTAAGTTCAATAGCTTTTGGGTTGCAGCGACCTTATGACTGCGGTTTTGGCGAACAGTTTAGCGATGAAGTGGTGTATTTAACAGGTCAAAAGAGGAGGGCCGGGGCAAGATTACGGCTTTTTTCTATAAATTTTCTGTTAAATCCTTGTATTCATTCAGCTTATGCAGCTCGAGGATGGTGGTTTTGCCGTCTTCGCTTTCCCGGTACATGGGAACGAATTTTCCGTTGAATTTTATTTCGTGAAAGGTGTAGGAGGTGCGTTGCTGGACAAAGTTGGAATAGACGTCGTCGAACCCTCTGATCAGGACATAGATCTCTACGTCGGCTGCGGCCATGTCCTTGTAGGTGAATCCTTTCAGCGGGCTATTCTCGTCAATGGGGTGAACGACGGTCCAGTTCATGGGGAGGCTTTCGACCTTTGTGCGTTCGAGGTTGAGGTCATAGTAGCGATATTCTTCGGTCAGGTCGTCCTGTATGACTTTGAGGCCGATGTTGACCCTGATCTGGACATCGGTGAGGGTATGATTATCCTTGTAGGGGGCAAAGCGGAACATGAGGGCGGTGCCGTCTTTAAAAGGGCTGACCAGGGCATGGTCACTGAACAGGAGGAAGGAGCGGGGGCGGGCGAAACGTCCATAGATAAGACCGGTGGCGAGGGCAAAGGACAGGAAGCCGCTCATGCTTTCTATAGCTGCAACAAGGTTGGCCCATCCGCCGACGGGGTTGACGCGGCCGTAACCGACGGTGGTAAATGTCTCGGTGCTGAAGAAGAAGGCTTCCTTGAAATGTCCCCATGCATTGGTGGCAATGAGACCCTGGAGCTGGTCGAGGCCAATGAGCAGGTAGATGCTGCAATAGACCAGGTTGATACCGAAATAGAACAAAATGAGCATCCCGATGAATTTCCACCGGGGCAGGGTCAGCATATAGTGGTAGATGCTGTACCGGGCCATAAAGGAGACGCCTTCCTTGCGGATATTGAAGGTGCCGTCACGGTTGATAAATCTTCCGCCATAATTAGCGGCATTGGTTCCGAAGCCGGTGTCATTATTGGTTTTGAGGAATGGATCTATCTTCGTCGTGGATGCCATGGTTCTGGAGTGCGTTTTTTCGTTTACAAATTTACTTTTTATACCAGCGCTTCGTATAAAATTTCTATGGGATGTTGGGCTTTGCGGCCGGCGCCATCTTTTATCTGGTGGCGGCAGCTTGTCCCGGGGGCTGCGATGAGGACGTCATCCGGTTGCCTGCGTACGGTTGGCAGCAGGACGAGTTCGCCTATTTTTTGGGAAATGTCATAATGTTCCTTCTCGTAGCCAAATGATCCTGCCATGCCGCAGCAGCCTGAGGGTATCGTGCTGACGGTATAATTTTCGGGCAGGGACAGGATCTTTACCGATCCTGCTACTGAAGACAGCGCCTTTTGCTGGCAGTGGCCGTGGAGCTGGATGGTACGCGGGGTTTTTGTGAACTGGCTTTTTTGGATGGCGCCTTTTTCGATCTCATTTGCGAGGAAGTCATCTATGAGGAAGGTATTTTTGGCCAGCTCTTTTGCTGCATCCAGCAGGTCGTCATCGGCGAGGTCGGGGTATTCGTCTTTGAACGTGAGGATAGCGGAGGGTTCGATGCCGATGAGGGGGATATCTTTTGTGATCAGGGGGTAGAGGAGGCGGATATTTTTGTTGACGATGGTTTTTGCTTCGCGAACGAGGCCTTTGGACAGCCAGGTGCGGCCGCTTTCGCCGTGATCGGTCATGAGGACTTCGTAGCCGAGATGTTCGAGGAGGAGGATGGATTTTATGCCTATTTCGGTATCGTTGTAGTTGGTGAATTCGTCGCAGAAGAGGTAGACCTTTTTTGTTGCGGCGACTTTTTTATGTTTTTTATACCAGCTGCGGAGGGTTGTTTTATAGAGCAGGGGCATTGACCTGTCTTTTGCGAAGCCGGAGAATTTTTTGATCCATCCGCTGAGGGTGTTGTTTTTCATGACCCAGTTGTAGAGGCCTGGCGCCAATGCACCCAGTCTGGCGGAGGCGGAGAAGTTGGCGATGAGCTTGCTGCGGAAGGGGACTCCGTTGGCGTCGTAGTAGTGCTGGAGGAATTCCGCTTTTAGTTTGGCCACGTCTACGTTGGAGGGGCATTCCGATTTGCAGCCCTTGCAGCTTAGGCAAAGGTCCATCACTTCATAGATCTCTTTGTTATCGTAGCGGTTGGGTTTATCCGAATGCGTGAGGAATTCCCGGAGGATATTGGCTCTTGCGCGTGTTGTATCTTTTTCGTTGCGGGTAGCCATGAAGGACGGGCACATGGTGCCGCCTGACAGGTGGGTCTTGCGGCAGTCGCCGGAGCCGTTGCATTGTTCGGCATGCTGGAGGATGTCCTGCTGATGAAAGCGGAAGAGGGTAGGGAAGGGGGGTGTCTTTTGTCCGGGTTCATAGCGCAGCATGGTGTTCATGGGGGGCGTGTCGACTATTTTTCCGGGATTAAAGATACTGCCGGGGTCCCAGGTTTGTTTGAGCTGGCGGAAAAGCTGGTAATTCTTTTCCCCTACCATTTGGGGGATAAATTCTCCGCGGAGGCGTCCATCACCGTGTTCGCCGCTGAGGGAGCCCTGGTATTTTTTTACGAGTGTCGCTATTTCTTCTGCGATAGCGCGGAACAGGTGATTGCCTTCTTTGGTTTTTAAGTTGATAATGGGGCGAAGGTGGATCTCTCCGCTGCCGGCGTGGGCATAATGTACGGAGTAGAGGTCGTATTTCTTTAAGATCCCGTTGAATTCGCGGATATAGGCGGGCAGGTCGTGTACATCTACGGCGGTATCTTCTATCACGGGGACAGCTTTCTCGTCTCCGGGCAGGTTGCTCAGCAGGCCGAGGCCGGCTTTGCGCAGGGACCAGATCTTATTAGTGTCATTACCGAACAGGAGGGGGAAATGATAACCGAGTCCGGCGGAGCGCATGTCGGCCTCCAGTTTTGTGGCGATGGCCTCGATCTCTTTTTGGGTATCTTTTTTGAATTCGATGACGAGGATAGCGCCGGGATCGCCCTGTACGAAGAACCTGTTCTTCGACTGTTCGATGTTGTCCTTTGTACATTCCAGGATATAGTGATCGATCAGCTCGCTGGCTGTGGGCTGGTATTCGAGGGCGATGAGATTGGCGCGAAGGGATTCGTCTATTGTATTGAAGTGGACGCAGAGCAGGCCTGTTTCCTTTGGCGGGAGCGGGCAGAGGTTGAGCTTGATCTCGGTGATAAAGGCCAGGGTGCCTTCTGAGCCTGCCAGCAGGCCGCAGAAATTGAAGTCGGGCTGACCGGCGGTGAAGGGTGCTGTGTCCAGTAAGAGATCGAGGGCGTACCCGGTATTGCGTCTTTCCACGGTCTTTTTGGGGAACTCTTTTCGGATGGCAACCTGGTTGTCGTAGTTGCCGAGCATGGTCCTCATGGTACGATAGAGCTGGGCTTCGAGGCTTTGTCCTTCGCATTTGGCGTGGAAGCTATCGGGATCGAGGGTGCTGAAGGTAGCCTCTGAACCGTCGCTGAGCAGGGCTTTTACTTCGAGCAGGTGTTCGCGGGTACTGCGGTAAACTATTGAGTTGGAGCCGCAGGAATTGTTGCCGACCATACCACCGATCATGGCCCGGTTGGCTGTTGAGGTCTCGGGGCCGAAGAGCAGACCATGGGGTTTGAGGAACAGGTTGAGCTCGTCGCGGATAACGCCGGGCTGTACGCGCACCCATTTTTCGGTCGTATTGAGCTCGAGTATCCGGGTAAAGTATTTTGAAACGTCTACGACGATGCCTTTTCCGACTACCTGTCCTGCTAGGGAGGTGCCTGCGGTACGGGGGATGAGGGAAGTCTTCTCGTCGTGGGCAAACTGGATCAGCTTTTTGATATCTTCTACATTCTTTGGCAGGGCTACTGCCTGAGGGTATTCGCGGTAGGCAGATGCGTCTGTTGCATAGAGGGTTCGCGTGACCTTGTCGTCGTATAACTCTCCGGCAAATGTGGGGGCCAGAGCCTTCAGTTTTTCGCTCATACCCGCAAAAATAGGTACATTTGTTTTTATGTATCGCATACTCTTTTTCTTCTTTGCCGCGGGCTTTTTTTCCGGCGGCTGCGTCAGCGCCCAAAAATCTAATCGTCTAAGTACCAAGCCTGCTTTGGTCCGTCTTATCGACGGGTCGCTCCGGCAAGCCGTCAATCAGTATAAGGTGATGATGGGGCGTGTGCCTGCGGACCGTATGCCGAAGACGTATTATGCTATGACGGACCGGCTGGAGACCAGTGATGTGGGTTGGTGGACGAGTGGTTTTTATCCGGGGACCTTGTTGTATCTGTATGAATATTCCCATGACACGTCTTTATTGCGGGAGGCTAAAGCCAGGCTTTTGTTGCTGGAGAAGGAGCAATACAATACCGGCACGCATGATCTGGGTTTTATGATGTATTGCAGCTATGGGAATGCGCTGCGGCTGCTGGATAGTCCTACGTACAAGGGGGTGTTGCTGAACAGCGCCAGGTCTTTGTCTACAAGGTTCAATCCTACGGTAGGTTGTATCCGGTCCTGGGACAGCAAACCCTGGAAGTATCCGGTCATCATCGACAATATGATGAATCTTGAGCTTTTGTTCTGGGCTTCGGCGGTCAGCGGGGACAGTTCTTTTTATCATATTGCGGTGACGCATGCCAATACGACGATGCGGAATCATTTTCGTCCGGACTACAGCTCGTATCATGTGGTAGACTATGACACGGTTACTGGTGCTGTGCTGGCGAAAAAAACGGCGCAGGGATATTCCGACTCTTCTGCCTGGGCGCGGGGGCAGTCCTGGGGTTTGTATGGGTATACGGTGATGTACAGGAGTACGCATGATCCGAAATATCTGGCACAGGCTGAGCATATCGCGCATTTTATCCTGAGCAATCCGAATCTTCCGGTCGATAAGATCCCGTATTGGGACTATAATGCGCCTGGTGTCTCCAATGTCTCGGGCGGGGCATTGCGGGATGCTTCGGCTGCGTCGGTGATGGCTTCGGCGTTGATAGAGCTGAGCGGATATGTTGCGCCTGAGCAGGGGGCGATGTATCTGGGTGTGGCCGAGCAGATCATTGTAAATCTTTCTTCGAATACGTATAAGGCGGTGGTGGGGTCTAATGGGGGCTTTTTATTGAAGCATAGTGTGGGGCATTTGCCGGCGCGGTCGGAGGTGGATGTGCCGTTGACGTATGCGGATTATTATTTTGTGGAGGCTATGTTGAGATATAAGGCGCTGGGGGCGAAATAAAGGTTGCGGCGGCGTGTTTGGGGGTGGAGTCGGGTTATGTGTTGAAGGGGATGGGGCGGTTTAGGAAGTCGAAGGCTTTTACCGGTGTTTCGCGGATGGGGCTGGTGGCGTATGTTGTGGCGCTGAGGGTCCAGATCATTTCGTCCTGGAGGCGCCCCTGCGGGTCGGTCGAATTGTTGATGTTAGTGTCTTCGTGACGGAATCCCAGTTTGGAAGGAATATTCCTGCTGGGTAAATTTTCGGGAGAGCAATGGATCTCCAGCTTTGACAGTCTTTCTATTTCGAATCCCACTCTTACCAATGCACAAACGCCCTCGGTTGCGTAACCCTTGCCGATGTGACCTGCGCCGATCCAGTAACCTATCTCCCTTGCATCAATTCCAACGCGGTTGTGAAAGCCTATACCGCCGATCTGTTCACTATTTTCCTTGTCAAAAATGCCGAATACCGCGTCCTGACCGAGGTCGAACTTTCCTCTGAACTGGCGAATGGTGTTGGCTGCCCAGTCCAGGTCGTGTGGTTCCTGGGCCCAGGGCATCCATATCTTCAGGTGCGGGATGCTGCTGTTGATGGCGGCCTGTATCCTTGCGGCATCCTCCGGAGTGTAACAGCGGATCAGGAGGCGAGGGGTCTCTATCCGATATGTTTTAGCGAGTTCCATGTGATTGTTTTTCCAGCGCCTATTTCCCCAGTGCTTCAAGTATTTTTTTTACCATTCCATCCATTGCCGCGTTCTCTATCCAGCGGACTACGGCGACGAGGTTATGTTCCGGGTCTACGTAGATAAAGTTGGTACCATTACCGATATGTACAAACGCGGAGGCCGGGGCGCTGGGCAGCAGCTTGTGGTCTGTGTTGAGGAACCAGTTCATATATCCATAGCCGGGGTTTGCGGTGGTGGGTGTCAGGGCCTGTTTTACCCATTGTTCGGAGATAAGCTGTTTGCCGGCCCAGTTGCCGTGGTGGAGGGTGAGCAGTCCCCAGCGGCCCATGTCATAGGCGTTGATGAACATGCCGCCGCCCCAGTGGCCGCCGCCGCTGACGGATTGTACGGGTTGGCCGTCGAGGACGATCCAGGAATTCCGGTAGCCGTTCCAGCGCCAGGTATTGGAGGCGCCGATGGGGTCCATGATATATGTTTTGAGTACTTGTGGCAGGGGCTGGCGCCAGACGCAGGTGGCTGCGAGGGCGAGGGCGTTGACGCGGACGTCGTTGTATTTCCATACGGAGCCCGGGGCGTTGCGTTTGCGGGTGGGCCATTCTTCGGGTTTACCTGCGGGGCGATCGGCCCAGTCCGGCTTACCCCAGAGTGTACCTTCCCAGTCGCTGGTCTGGCGGAGCATCACATCCCAGGTCAGGGTCCGGTCGTGTGGGCTGGAAAAGGGGTATAAAAGTGTTGGTTTTGCGGGGTCTTCGGGTTGGTTTGCTATCGCTGCCGGGTTATATACTTCTATTGGTGGAATATAGGGGGCGACGGTATCGGTGACACTGTGGATGAGGCCCTGATCGACGGCCAGGCCTACTACTGTGGAGAGGAAGCTTTTTGTGACGCTGTGGGTCATGTCGACTCTTGCCGGTTCGCCCCATTCGGCTACGATGTAACCTTTATAGATGATGAGGCCGGTTGGTTCGCCTCTTTCTTTGAAGGGGCCGATGCCATCGTCGAAGGGTTCGCGGCCGAAGCTTTCTGCCTGGGCGAGTTGCTGGTCGCGTGGGGCTTTTGCTTCGTTGTCGCGGGCGAATTGGATGGATTCGCGGAGTTTTATTGAGTCCAATCCAAGGGAAGTTGGCGAGTGGTGTTGCCACTCTCCACGGGGGGGGAAATAATCTGTCGTTTTGGATTTGCCGGGCTGGGCGTGGAGGGTGAATAATTGCAGTAGTAGTGGTAGTAGAAGGAGCCGTTTCATTGGCTCAATTTACAATTTCTTCTGCAATCCCTGGAGGTCGAGTCGTTTGTCGAAGGTCTTCATGGAACCGGCGAGGCGGACGAGGATGGTTCGGGCTTTCCCCCAGTCGTCTGCTTTGAAGACGGGAGCATTGAGGTCGACGACCTGATCGTAGAAGAGGGTGGAGACGTATACCTGCCGGCTTACCAGCTTATAATTCTCGGGCATATTGAAATACCAGACAAGGAAGAGGCGTCCCTGGAGGGTTATCCATTCTGTTTCGAGGTGGCTGTAATTTTGTTTGAGCTTTTTTTTGTAATAGCTAAGCTCGTAGTTCATGTATTTGAGCAGCAATTCTTTTTCGGGTGAGGGGCCGGATTGTTTCCGGTCGAGGGATCTGTCGGCTGGTACGAGGGTGGCCTGGACGATCTGTTTGTCGATGGTGATAAAGCCGGGGACATCCGAAGGTTTTGCGGATTTATAGGGGACTTCGATTGTAAAGGAGTGGGTTTCGCCGGCATAAGCGATCAGGGACTTATGTTTGCCTTGTAGTAAGGTCGCGTGAACGTCGTCGCTGGGTTGGACCTTTTGGGAAAAGGCGCCGTTGGTGTTGAAACAGATAGAAAGGGCGATGAGTGCGGGGGCCAGTCTCGTGGGGCGGGTCATAGACCAGGATATAGGTAGCATGGGTTAGATCAGAGGTATATTGGGTTGAGGAATGCGTTGCATGGATTTGAGGGTCAGAAATTTGGACTATATAACGGAATTTTGTTAAAAATCGTATACCTTTTTGCCGTATCCCGAAAAGTTCAATAGTTTCAC
>Ga0307510_10001318_pt1 | contig 27055 bp, 37 predicted proteins | sample 12_EM_MG_FD_207224 | JGI IMG/M metagenome (GOLD analysis project Ga0307510, IMG submission 207224) | Populus trichocarpa ectomycorrhiza microbial communities from riparian zone in the Pacific Northwest, United States - 12_EM | ecosystem: Host-associated > Plants > Roots > Unclassified | place... | reverse complement strand
AATGAGGGATCAGGGAATTGCCTAATCTATCCTTAACCGGGGAACAATGGCGGCGGGTCATTCCAAGAAGAGAAGTGTCGTCATGATGCGATGACGACCACGAGGTTTGAAGTTGATCCGAGGAGATCTGATCTCCGCGTGCCCATTCTGGTCTAATGGGCGTCTAGTGTAAGCAACTACCCTTTAAGGTAGTCTGTATTGATGGTGACCCAATTAAGGGCCATGTCGCTATCCGCGTTGTCTGCGGAGCTCTGTGTGGATGAGGGATTGTCTGCGGATCCTCCGGGGGAGGTCGACTGGTAGCCCTGACTCTGGGGCGAGGTGCCAGCTATGGGCGATGAGGCAGAAGGGGTGATTGACTGGTAACTGCCTTCTCTGCTAGTGCGTTGGCGTATAGGTGCTGAGGAGGGACTTGTGGGTGACAGGGAATGCTTGCGGGACACAGGACTACTGGGCTGGGTGAGGTATGCTTCCCAGGGTTCGATAGGAGACTCTCCTGGAGACAAGGTATGTGTCTGTCCTTCGGGGATGTCAGGTTCATAGCGAGTGACTGGTTGTGGCTCTAAGGGTGGCGCGTCCTCCATGGGACTGTCTGGGTCTTCCAGTGGGTTCTCTACTGGGGTTGGCTCTTGGTACTCTTTCATTGAAGAGTATTCCCGACGGTGGATGTTCCAGGGAATAGGGACGAGGAGCTCGACTGGTGGCTGGTCAAGGGGTGATGATGGTTTGGATGGTTCACTGGGCGGTAGAGGTGGCAGGTCTGGTAGGACTGATGGGTTCAATGGTAGTGGTTGCTTGGGCTTGGATAAGGTGACGAGGAGGGGGTCCGATGAGGATGAGAAAAATTGGGGTGGATCATAACATCATTGGAGAGTTAGACAAAACTCACAAGCATGTACAAAGAAGACAAGCAGACAACCTCCCTAACCACATCAAGGGACAGGCATACTTTGAATCACATCCCAAACTCAGGGGAAGAGCGAACCCAGACACAGGATATTACATCAGCACAGGCACAGACAAACTTGCTGTAGAATTCATCACAGCAAATGGAGAAGACAACTGGACACAACTCAGAAGAGAAACAGACGGCACCTGGTACACTACCAAAGAAGCTCTTGTTCCAAAAGAAAACAGGCTTTTAGGCTGGTGGAATATTGATGATTCCCAGCACCCAGACTTCTTCATACATCACCCAGAACACGCACTAGCACCCCCAGAAGAGACACTTGCAGGAGGTCTTCATCACATTGTCACACTTCAGGGAGCGACTCCATTCACCCCACAGACACCCATCCTACCCCAGATTGAAGAAGCAGCCACTCAGGGCATTGTTATCCCTGTTGACATTGCACCAATCGTATCTACACTCCCAGTCACGTCCACAAGCACACCAGACATAACCCCAGCTCAACCACCAGTTGTACCAAGTGCACCAGTAATTGTTGCTACCTCAGGACCAAATACACTCACATATATCCCACCTACCATATCAGGACAAGAAGGAGGATCGGGACAAGGCACAGGAGGTGCAGCAAGCATAGCAGCCACATCAGGTGGAACAGGACAAACAGTCACAGTCGCAGCTGTATCTACCAATGGTGGACTTAAAGGCACCCCACCTCCCCACTTCAGTGGAGATAGGGACACCAGTCACAATTTCCTAGTCAATTTCAGCATCTTCAAGTTCACCAATAGGAACAATGATGCTATGAGCAACCCAGCCACATGCATCACCACAGCACTTACTTACATGGGCAGAACTCTAGTCAACCCATGGAAAGAACAGCAGATGATGGAACTCCAGGCATGTATCACCAGAGGTACCACAGACATAGATGAAGTCCACTGGAGGACTTTTGAACAAGCATTCAAAGATACATTCTATAACACCAATGTCAAAGCGGAGGCCTACCAGAAACTGGAGAACCTCAAAATGAAGGACAACTTGGATGTCTTCATATCCAAGTTCAAGAGGCTTGTCACTGCCTCAGGCATAGACATCAATTCACACAGCATCATCCACTTGTTCAAAAAGGGACTTGCCGGTGGTCTAACTACAGCTATAATAAACAGTCAGAACTATGACCCAAGGAACCCCTGGGCTACATTCCAGCCATGGGAAGAAGCTGCACGCACCTGTAACCTCAGGTGGAAGCACACCCAAGAATATAGAACAGGTTTATGCCAAGGATACTATGCTGCACTTGGCCTAAAACCCCGTGGACCACAGTAGCAGTCGTGCAGAGAAGGAGGACAAGGTCTCACCACATCCCAAGGAGGACACCACATGGACGTCGATACTACTATTGCTACCAATATTACTGGTAGAGGACCAGAGCTTTCCGAAGCCAAGAAAGCAGAGTTACAAGCCAACAACTCCTGCTTCTACTGTTTCAAAAAAGGACATTGTACCAGAGATTGTTGCAAGAAACAGGCAGACCATGCCCAGAGCAGCAGAAGCACCACTAACACCAGTAACCAGACCCGCACTAGGGAAATCACCATGAATGACATCACCCCTGCGCTCATCAAGGAAATGCTCAAGAGTGACGCATTCAAAGCCATGGATAAGGAATTCAAACTCTCCTTCTTACAGGACGCCATGCCAGGATTTTAAAGGGCCCGAAACTAGCCGCTATAGCTAGGGCCATCAGTCTCAATAGTGTGTATATTAGTCGACTCAATCACATTCAAATAAACTTTGTTTTATCACACTATCGAGGACAAGCAGAAGAAATAGCACTACTAGACACTGGTGCTACAGAAAACTTTATCGACTACAAAACTGTTGCTAGGCTTAGGCTGGGAACTCAGAAACTAACTATTCCCAGACCTGTATTTAACGTAGATGGAACTAATAACTATCATGGCAACATCACTCACACATGTGACCTTATAGTCAAACAAGGAAACCAGAAGGAGCGACAACACTTCTATGTCTCAAATCTAGGCAAAGACAGATTTATCTTAGGATATCCCTGGTTCCGTGCCTTCACTCCAGATATTGACTGGACTAATGCTTAGTTACGCAGACCACAGATCAAAATGGAAATGCTTAAACTTGACGTCTTCAAGAAACTCAAGGAATACAAAGACAAACTCCAGGAGCACATCACCATAGCTTACACACAGTGCTTTCTGTGGTTGGGAGTAACTCCTATAGAAATACAGGAAGGCCCAGCAGAAATCAAATACACACATAATGCAATTGAAATGGCCCATAAGTATGTAACGGAACATGGGAAAGAGGAAGTCATCCTCCTGGAAGAATTCAAACGTCACACACTACTATTTTCAGATGAAGAGGCCAACAAATTCCTGCCTTCGCGCAGAGAAGAAGACCACAAAATCGAACTAATGGACACTGCACCAGCCAGCTTTAACTGCAAAGTCTACCCCTTGTCCCGCAAAGAACAGGAAGCAGAGGACAAATTCCTGGATGAAAACTTGGCAAAAGGCTACATCGTACCATCCCACTCTCCCTACAGCTTTTCGACCTTCAGTGTCCCTAAAAAGGACTCGAAGGAAACCCAGTACATCATTGACTATAGGCCTCTCAACACTGTTACCCACAAAGACGTCACACCACTCCCAAACCTTGCACAGTGCATCCAAGACTTACAGGAAATGGAAGTATTCAGCAAATTTGATATCAGATGGGGCTATAACAACATCCGGATCAAGGAAGGTGACAAATGGAAAGGAGCGTTCAAAACACACCATGGCCTTTATAAACCAAAGGTTATGTTCTTTGGCATGTCAAACTCTCTGGCCAGCTTCCAATGATTCATGAACAGTATCCTCGAAGAGCTCTACAAGTACTTTGAGAGGAAAGGCATACACAACATCAGGGAAATATTCAAAAATTATATGGACGACTGCAGTATTGGCACATTACTCAAAGACCTAGTGCTACATATCAAAATCATCCACTTCCTATTTGATCTACTTGCGAAGCATGGACTCTACCTTAAACTGTCGAAATCAGTCTTCTTACAGCCACAAATGGACTTCCTTGGCGTTAGAATCTCAAAAGAAGGTGTCACTATCAATCTAGCTAAAGTCGCAGGACTACACGACTACCCATATGAAATACTCAATCTTAGACAAGCTAGAGGCTTCTTAGGTGTCGCTGGATACCACAGGATGTTCTGCAAGAATTTCTTGATCATTGCTGCACCTACAGTATCACTAAGCTCACAGGCAAGGATGTCCCATTTGAATGGGGACCAGCACAACATAAAGCACAAAACAAAATAATCATGTTCATAACCAGCTCACCAGTACTACAGTGTTGGACAGCAAAAATCAACAAGGTCACTAGCGCCCAATCTAGATTTTTTCAGGGAAAATGGACATCAGAAATGTGATCAGGGGGCCTGAAAACATCCAAAAACACACTTCCTGAGACTTTCCCACACTTTTTACCTTTGGATGATTTTTTTTTCAATTTTTTTTATATTATGCCCTACCAAATTAGTAAGTTGGTGGTCACATTCATCACACAAATCATCACATGTTGTCACAGTGTCAGATTCAACTCAGGCAACAGTGCAGAAATGGGACTTGTGGGAAATATCACTTGAGGGGTGTATTTTAGAATAAAAATAACTTGGTTAGGTATTGCTTACTATATTTCAAATGTTTTATCCTGTGGCATCTAGTCATATATCATTGAGAGTGAAAGGAATGTGAGCCTGGATGGTATAGTAGCTATTGTGTTTTGCTTACATGACTGAGTGCCAGAGGTCTGTTGGTTCGATTTCCAGTTGGTGTATAATATTTTCATTATTATCTACACCCTCACAGATTTTTCCAGCCCAATCAGAGACCGGGATCAGACTCAGACAATCAAAATGAGTTGATTGGAGGTATTTCCAAGTCATGTGCATTAAATTTGCCTTTGGATGATCTTTTTTGGATGACATTTTTTAAAAGTATTTATTTGAGCTTTTCTAACAAAATTACAACTTTAAAATTTTTTGTTGATTTTTGCTGTCTGACACTGTAGTCAAACCAGACCCTTCTAGGCAATTCAAGCTAGAAGTAGATGCCTCACAAATCAGCACAGGGGCAATCTTGTACCAAAGAGATCCACCAACTACACGCACAGACAGCACAGAGAAACCAGGACCACGTAGACCAGTAGGATTTCATTCCCAGAAATTCACCACAACCAAGCAAAACTACCCCATCTATGACTGCGAGTTCCTAGCCATCATGAGGGGACTTCACTGTTGGACACACTTGCTCAAAGGAACCCATATCCCTGTCCTGGTATACACAGATCACGCCAATTTATGCTACTATAGAGACCCCCAAAAAATCGGCCTGCATGTCGCTAGCTACATACCTGAGTGCAAACAATACAATATTTTACTGGAGTACAAACCTGGAGCAACAAACAGAGCAGATGCCTTGTCTAGGCGACCAGATTATGAAGGACCAAATCTGGATAATGATGAAGTGCTTGTATGGCCAGACCAATACTTCTGCAAGCAACACACCTCCATGGTCAGGAGTTACCCCAGAGATGGGCGGCCTGGTGGAGAGAAAACATACATTTGCATCTTCAACATAGATAGTATCCATGACAACTAGGACAGCAAAGTCAAAACAGGACAATATCCACACCAATCAGAACTCAAGCGATGGGCACCATTACATAACCTCACCCTATTGGATGGGACCCACTGGCATTACAGGACCGCTTTGGTTGTCGTGGCAGACAATACACTTAGGAGGGGGGTAATTTCCCTTTTCCATGATCATGTGATGGCCAGCCATCCTGGGATTACCAAGATATTGCAGCTCCTCTTGCAATACTACTGGTGGCTGAACATGAAGACATTTGTCACTGAATACATCAAAGGATGTGCTACCTGCCAGATGACAAAAGTTAACACTTATCCTGCCAATCCGCCACTATTTCCCATTACTCCTGCAGAGAATGCTTGACCCTTCGAAACAGTCACAATGGATTTCATCACTAAACTCCCACAGTCAGGTGGATACAATACCATTCTTATGGTCATAGACACAGATTGCTCAAAAGCATCTATCTTTATCCCTTGCAACAAGGCAACTGACTCAGAAGGAGTCACACTTCTGTACCTGAATCACATAACCCTGCACTATGGCATACCCTGCAAAATCATATTGGACCACGATGTTCACTTCACATCAAAGTTTGCTGCAGAACTTTGTAAGCTTCTTCATATCAAACAGAACATGAGCACAGCATACCATCCCCAGACCAACGGATCTAGCAAAAGAACCAATCAGACCCTGGAACAATACCTCTGGGTCTTCTGTGGCACACAACAGAATAACTGGCATGCATGGCTCCCGCTTGCTCAGCATACCAAAAATTTATGGCCTTCAGCAACCACAAAGAAAACACCTTTCAACCTTCTTATTGGATACACACCACAAATTCATCAGCCAACCAGATCATCAAACCTCCCCACATTTGAACAACGTTTGTCAGCAATCAAAGAAGCCAGGAATGCCACTCAAGAAGCCCAATGTAAAGCGCAAGAATCTTGGATCAAAGAATGCCCTTGGTTTACGCCATTTGAAGTAGGAACCAAAGTTTGGCTCAAAGGAACAAACCTCAGATTACCAAGCAACATCACCACGAAGCTAGCACTAAGGCAGTACAGACCATTTATGGTAGCCACCAAAATATCAAATGTCACTTACAAACTCAGCCTCCCACCCACCTGGAAAATACATGATGTATTCCACACCTCCCTTCTTACACCTTACAAAGAAACTGATCAGCACGGCCCCAATTTTATTGAACTACCACCTGATATCATTGAAGGTGAAGAAGAATGGGAAGTAGAACAGATAATCAAAGCGCACACATATGGGTGGTGGAAGAAGAAACAGTATCTCGTAAGATGGAAAGGATACTCTCCCGCACATGACTCATGGGTCAACGTGGATGACCTGCATGCCCCTGAACTCTTAGCTGAATTTGGAGGAACAAGCAGTATAAAGAGCATGCAAAATAATGACCAAAAACTCACTACATGTCTCTCATTCCCCCAGACATCTTCTCCCCACTTGTCACAACCTATACTGAACAGAAAGATGACTATGCCCTTGTCACCCAAGTCCACCAGAGTGGGAACATCCTCACCTACTACACCACCCTTCGACAAAGCAACCAACCCCACCCAACCTTTATTGACACCACCTATACTGTTAGTTGGGATGAGATCCACCTCTGATCCATGGTCTCCAATTATAAATTTCGCCAACCTCTCATTGACGTCACCATCCCCATTCCCTATTCCCCTGCGTACACTATCAGAGCATTTCTTGGCAGTACCTCAGGCACCTCCGCCACCATCCCCAAGCATGATAGGTGAAGAGATACTTATAGAACTTCGTGACCGCCCCCTCACTGACCATATTGGGGAATGCATATCCACCCCTTTCAAGTATACTGTCAGCACGCCACCCAGCCAATATATTGAGGAACAAGAGGCTATTCTAGCTGATCAGAGGGCTGCTAAAGCTGATGCTAGAACCCACTCCACCCCTGAGTCTATACCACACCCCGTTCAGTCCTCTCCTAGCTCTTCTGAGTTCCATCACCAGCTATGGCTTAGTAGTGAACCCACTTAGCCTGAGATACACTCCATCATCAAACTCTGTAAAGCTATAAAGAGATACAGACAGGCCAACCCCATCCTGAATGATGCTATGAGGACATGGACAGACAACATCATAGGGAACATCGACCTCTATGCCCAGCACAACCCCAACTCCTCCCTCCTACCCACTACCAACAACATCTTCAACCAAATCACACATTTCACCTTCATTCCCGTATTTATGGAGATGATAGGACCCTACCTTGAAGACAGCAACCAAGAAGTCAGACCACCTCCCACCCTCCTACAGTGTATCAGCATTAATGTCAAGACACAAACAGAAGTATCTATGGACAACGACCACCCAGGAGGAGAATGGATGAAGTTCAATCTTGGCAACCCAGCTCACTACCCCCTTGTCTATGTCAGTGAAGACATACATCCACATGTGGCCAAATACATCTGCTACTTGTCCCTCAAAGATGGCGTTGTCCATCAAGGCACTAGTGGCAAAAACAAACCAATCTATGCCACCCCCCTTCATGCTCATGCATTCCCTACTCCCAACTATCATCACCCAGGTATCAAAGATACTGACCTTTACATTTTCCACCCCAGTAGCACTAGTCAAACCATAGTGGACGACGTGCTCTACCACTTAGGCGATCTGGGCATCATAGCTGATATACACACACTCCGCATTCAGTATGACGAAGTCATGAGGATCAAGAGGCAACATCTAGAGCTAGACAACAAAGAGCAAGAGGCAAACAAAAAGCTTCTGGATATGGAGCACTACCTGGCTAATGCAGCAGTCTGTATGTGTATTCAACCACACCTCCTTCGTACCAGACCAGCTTCCCCTCCCACTTCCTTCATTCCCTGTATCTTCACAGCTCAAGGACCATCTGACAACCAGGAAAATACTGGTACCAAGCGCAAATGCCCTCTTTACCCTTACTGCCTCAAGTGTCACAACAACTACCCAGACCACATGAAAGAAGATTGCCCATTATGGGACATCTGTAGGTGGTGCTACTCCCCCCTTCATGCTCACAACGAATGCCCTGTCCCTCATTTCAACTGCACTGGAATGAGTTGTGTGGTACCCGAAACCCACCCCAACTACAGACTTATGTGCCTTAGGGACGACTCTTACAAGCTACACTGCGCAGAGTGGGACACTGACTCTTGTGACCAGCTGCATGAATGAAGCCACATGGGAGTGACTTTCTAGGAAGGGCATCATGTTATGTTCTCAAGGCTCCAATTTTCATTTTCCATCCACTTACTAATACTTTCCCATCACATAACTTGTTCCAACCCCCTTTCCATCACATGACCTTATCACCTGACTGCTTACCTATCATTCTTACCATGTGATCTCCCTTTGGCTGTGCACGTGACTCACACTGACTCCAACCTAGTAGCACGTATTCTAGGACTTACACGTGAGTCAGTTCGACTCGGAATGACTCCATACTTTGTACAATGACTCCTTACTAGTACAGGTACTAGTAGTATTAGGCTCGAGTCATGGCAGCTGCCCAGATGTATATAAGTTGACCTTATATCCTAGAGTTGGGCCTTAAGCCTGACTTGGTTTAATCCCAAGTGTTGTAGCTTCCACAGCGCCTTCAGTTTTCACTCGCATCCCTTCTAAGTCGTCTCTCACATCGTCGAGACTCTGCTCTACATCTTTCATTATCAACACTAGTGTCTTGCATACATGCAGACCAGGCATACCAGTGCATCCAAGGGCCAGTGTTCACTACCTGTGATCCCTTGAAGTACAAGTCCTGCCACCATCATACAAACCCATGCACGTCGCACCTTAGTGTTAAGGCTTCAACAGGCCTTGATAGTATGACTTGTACTAAGAGTGAACTGGTGGCGAGTACTTGAAGAGGTAGAAGTCTCTAGTGTTACTAGAGACGACTCTGAGAGGCTTATTGTTAAGGCCTATTGAACCTTAAGGCGCGACGTGCGCAAAAGGTAAGATATGCGGCAGTGATGAAGTTATAAGGGTCATGATTCCCTTAATAACTTAAGTGCTTTGGAAGGTGATAAAAGCAAGAAGGTTGCTAAGACCAATGTCTGGGTGATGGTAAAGAGGAATGGGAAATATCTTCAAGGACTTGAAGATACTTTCAAGGAAATAAAAGAAAGAGATAATTGGTTCAAGCAACAAGGACAAAGAACGCAATAGATTGCAAACTAAGTCAGGCTTAAGGCCCAACTCTAGGATATAAGTCCGGCTTATATACAAAAGGGCAGCTACCTAACTAAGCGTACAAAAGAGGAGAACAATAGAGTCATGAACAATAGATGTCACGGAACAATGGGGGTCATGAACAATGGTGGTCACAGACTACCATAAGAAGAGAACAATGGAAAACATACAAAAGGAGGGAACAATGAAGTTCCCAACAAGGTAGCTTTGTTGTACAGGTAAGCGGTCATGTGAGTCGAGGTCATGTGATCATATAAGTACATATCGGTCAAGAAAAGAAAGAAAAAATGTGGGCCAAGTGCCCAGGAGCGTAACATGACGCCCTCCCTAGAGAGTTGCTACCACGCAACTAGTAAGAGACTGCATAGAACTCCTCATCGTAGTCAGTGCAAGCTAACTCCAACTCATGGCACAAGGTGGGGGATGACATAGCGGTGCACATGTCCCCAAAGTTAGGGTGAGTGGAGGGAACAGCACAGTACTCAGCATCACACTGCTCGTGGGGACGGTCGCAGTCGTTGTGCGCATGCTGGGTGCTAAGACACCAACGGCACGTCTTCCAGAGAGGACACTCCTCCTCGACGTGGTTGGGGCACGACTCATTGCACTTGAGGCAATAGGGGAACTTGGGTTTGCCTCCTCAACACTGCTTGCCTAAGACGGTGCGGCACTTGAGACTGTCGTCACCTTCCTCGATGTCTGGTGGTCCTTGAGCAGCGAAGATGCGTGGGATATGGATAGTGTTGGTAGAGGGGGGACGGATGCGGTTAAGATAAGGAACAAGTTGAGTATGAACGGCAGCGTTGGTAAGGTGTCATTCCACCATGCTGAGTTTGCTTTGGGCGCTTTCTTCCCTTCTATCAAGCTCAACTTGCTGGCGCTTTACCGCCTCGAGTTCGCTCTGATGCACTCAATATCTGTAGACGTCAGCGACAACACCGGGATCTTTGAGATTGATGATAGCATTGTCGATGAGAAGTCGGGAAGTGGAGGAGGGGTGGAAAATATTGAGGTTGTAGTCTTTAACCCCAGGGCGATTGAAATTGGGGGCAGGATGTGCATGTGTGTGGAGGGGAATAGAGAACTCAGGGTTGCCACGTTTGTGAGTTCCTATAAGATGAGTGTCGACCCCAATTTGCCTGAAGGTGACATAGCGTGCCACCTCGTCTTGCCCATACTCGTTGAGGAAAACAAGTGGGTACTGCCGCGCATCACTGTGGTCATACTCGCTCCACCCATCTCCTGGATGGTTTGGGTCGTTGAGCTGTTCAGTGAGTTGGGGGATGGTGGGGATGGGGCTAGGTGTAGATGAAAGGGAAATGGTGGGGTTATATTGAGTGAACCGGACTGGTTCGTCGTCTTCTAGGTCGTTGTCCGACATGTACCCTTCAATCTTCTCAAGGATTTGGGGAATGAGGAAAAGATGTCCAACCACGGTGTAATCGCGGAAAGTGGTGGTGAATACCTGATTGTCAAGTTCAGTGTTCCCTAGAATGTTCAGAGCAGGGAGGAGATCCTCCGTCCAGGCTGAAAGCGCCCCAGTGATATGCTCCTGATGTTCTATGTACCTCAACAAGGCCCTGCATTGCTTTCTCACATGGCAAACCTGTGCCGAAGAGGGAATTTGTCCCGCTAGTGTGAGTATCTCGTCTTCTGGGACTGTGTCAACAACTACATTTGAGTGGATGCTGGACAGCTGGGGTGATAGAGGGCAACGGTGCTGGCATTGGAGTAATGGGGTTGGGGGTAGAGTTAATAGGGGGAAGGGGGATGGTACTCGAGCCATATTGTCCTCGTTCTGAGGGAAGATACAAGGTGGGATCAGGATAGGGGATGGTGAAGTGCGGCCAGTGATAGGGGTGGGGAAGGATGGTGGTTGACCTTGTGATGTGCCCGGGAAGCTGCTCAAAGCTATCCTCAGATTGGAGTAAATATCTGTCACTATAGAGGTGACCTCTAGTCCAGCAGTGATAGGAGGGACCGGTGGTGGGGACGATCGTGGAGAAAAGGGTAATGTCCCCATTGCCATAGATGGACTGCTGTGTATGGACTGTGGTACCTCCTGGTCCGACGTAGACATAGCTGAAGTGAGTAGGTTGGGTGAAGTCAAGGGGCATTCAGCGGTGATAGGGACAGTACTGTTCTTTACAGAAGTGGTGATATTCAAGGGCGTGAGCGTAAGTGGGGTGGATCATTCTGTACAGCAACGAAGTCTTCTGGGCAGCTGGGATGAAGATGTGGAACTTATGACTGGGCCAGATGGTGAGATCTCTGAAGAGGTGATGGAATGAATTGAAAGGGGGGTCGATAGTGAAGGTGTAGAATGCCTGGTTGGACATGCTGAGGATGACTTGTTGAGGGGGAGGGTTCTTATACTGCTCAAGGTTTTTTGAAAGTCTGATAGTAACTCCGGAGCGTGGAGATCCTCGGTGTTAACCCATGAATCATATGCTGGCAAGTAGTTCTTCCAGCACACAAGGTACTGCTTCTTCTTCCAATGGCCAAAAGACCTCTCTTTCAGAATCTTCTTGACTTCCCATTCTGGTTCACCTTCTAGTATTTCTGGTGGTGGTTCTAGAAAGTTGGGTCCATGTTGGTCTGTTTCTTTGTAGGGTGTGAGTAGGGAAGCGTGAAAGATGTCATGGATTTTCCAGGTGGAAGGGAGTTCGAGTTTGTAAGCGACTTTTGATATTTGGGAGACTACCTTAAAAGGTCTGTATCTCCTTGGGGAAAGCTTGGGTGTGGTGTTACTTGGAAGTTGTAGGTTGGTTCCTTCTAGCCAGACCTTTGAGCCTACTGCAAATGGGATGTATTGTGGCTTCTCTTTTATCCAGGATTCTTGCGCTTTACATTGGGCCTCTTGGGCGGCTTTCCTGGCTTCTTCAATAGATAAGAGTCGTTGTTCAAGAGAGGGAATGGTGGTCTTCCTGGTTGGTTGGTGTACTTGGGGTGTGTATCCGATGAGTAAGTCGTATGGTGTTTTCTTGGTAGTTGCAGATGGCCACAAGTTCTTAGTATACTGAGCGAGTGGTAACCATGCGTGCCAGTTGTTCTGTTGTGTTCCGCAGAATACTCGGAGATATTGCTCCAAGGTTTGATTGGTTCTTTCACTTGCTCCATCGGTTTGAGGGTGATACGCTGTACTGATGTTCTGATGGATGTTGAGGATACAGCATAGTTCTGTTGAGAATTTCGATACAAAACAGACATCACAGTCCAATATGATTTTGTGGGGAATGCCGTAGTGGGGGATGACATGATTGAGATAGAGTAAGGCTACTCCTTCCAAGTCAATGGTCTTGTGACAGGGGATGAAGATGGACGCTTTGGAGCAGTCGGTGTCTGTGATCATGAGAATAGTATCGAAACCACCTGACTGTGGGAGTTTAGTGATGAAGTCCATTGTGATGGTTTCAAAGGGTTGCGCGTTATCTGCGGGAGTGATAGGAAACATGGGTGGGTGGGTAGGATGGGTATTGACTTTGGTCATTTGGCATGTAGTGCATCCCTTGATGTATTCGGTGATGAAGGTTTTCAGGTTGGGCCACCAGTAGTACGGGGTGATTAGTTGAAGTGTTTTGGTAATCCCGGCATGACCAGCAGTCATGTGGTTGTGAAAAAGGGAAATTACTCCCCTCCTAAGAGCGTTGTCTGCCACAACAACTAAGGTGGTCCCATGATACCAATATGTGCCATCCAATAGGGAGAGGTTATGTGTTGGTGCCCATTTCTTAAGTAGCGGTTGCTCCTTGTATTGAGCCCATTTGATATGGCTATCCAGGTTATCACTGATACTGTCCATGTCGAATACTTGGATTGAGGTATGGTTGTCGCAAAAGTAGTGGTCTGGCCATACAGTGACGTCGTCATTAATTGGATTGGGTCCCTTGTAGTCAGGTCTTCTGGATAGTGCATCTGCACAGTTGGTAGCGCCCAGTTTATATTCCAAGATGATGTTGTATTGCTCCCTTTCAGGTAGATATCCAGCAATGTGCAGGCCTATTTTTCTGGGTTCCCGGTAGTAACGGAGGTTGGCGTGATCAGTGAAAACTAAAACGGGTATGGTCGTCCCTTTGAGGAGATAAGACCAGCAACATAATCCACGCATAACTCCCAGGAATTCTCAGTCATAGATGGGGTAGTTTTGTTCAGTTTGGGTGAATTTCTGGGAATGAAATCCAACTGGTCATCTTGGTCCCGGTTTTTGGGTGCCATCTGGTTTTGTAATAGGGGGGTCTCTTTGATATAATATGGCACCTGTTCCAATTTGCGACGCATCTGTTTCGAGTTCAAATTGTCAGTCAGGGTCTGGTCGAACAAGTACTGGTGCATGGGTGATCATGTCAATAAGCTTGTTTTGGGCCTCTTTTTGTTGAGGTCCCCATTCGAAAGGTACGTCTTTCCCAGTAAGTTTTGTGAGTGGTGTGGCAATGATGCTGAAATTAGGGCAAAACATGCGGTGATATCCAGAGACTCCTAGGAAACCACAGACTTGTCGTTTGTCTTTTAGTTCATGTGGGTAGTCTCTGAGTCCTGCGACTTTAGCTGGGTTGACTGTAGCTCCATCTTTTAATATTCGGATGCCCAAGAAATCCATTTGCAGTTGCATGAATACAGATTTCGACAATTTGAGATGTAGGCCATGGCGCGCGAGAAGATCGAATAGGAAGTGAATGATGTCGACATGAAGATCGAAGTCTTTGAGTAGGGTTCCGATTCTGCAGTCGTCCATGTAGTTTTGGAGCATGCGCCATATTTCAAGTACACCTTTCTTCTCAAAGTGTTTGTATAACTCTTCAAGAATACCATTCATAAAACGTTGAAAACTTGCTGGTGAGTTGCTCATGCCAAAGAACATTACTTTTGGTTCGAATAGTCCTTGGCGAGTTTTGAAAGCAGCTTTCCATTGGTCCCCTTCACGTATCCGGATATTGTTATAGCCCCAGCGGATGTCAAATTTACTGAATAATTCCATTCCCTGTAGGTTTTCAATACATTGTTTGAGGTTGGGTAGTGGGGTAACGTCTTTTCTAGTGACCGCATTGAGGGGGCGATAATCAATAATATACTGTTTCTCTTTAGAGTCTTTCTTAGGGACCATAAAGGTTGAAAAACCGTAGGGGGAGTCCGATGGTGTAATGTATCCTTTGGCCAAGTTTTCGTCGATGAATTGATCTTCTGCTTTTTGTTCATCTCTTGAGAGTGGATAAACTTTGCAATTGAAGCAAGTGGGTGCGGTATCCATTAGTACAATTTTATGGTCTCCTTCATCACAAGTTGGTGGAAATTTGTTTGCTTCTTCATCTAAGAATAATGCCGTGTGACGTTTAAATTTTTCCGGGAGGGTAATTTCCTCCTTCCCATGTTCCATTGCATACTTATGGGCCATTTCTACTGCTGTATGGGTGCGATTGACTTCCACTGGGCCTCCCTTTATTTCTAAAGGGGTTACTCCCAACCATGGAGCGCACCTGGTTTGTTGTGCTTCAAGGATGAGATCTTCATTGACTGGTACTTTATTTTTGACCCATGTTTTTGCGTGTTGAAGGGTTCCAAATAATAGAGTTTCCATTTGAACTTTTGGGCCTAAGAGTGTTCCCTTTTCCCAATCGATTTCTGGTTTGAAAGCTTTAAACCATGGGTAGCCAAAGAGGAGCTGGTCTCATCCTAGGTTAGTGACAAAGAATCTTTGACATTCCCTTTTGTTGCCTTTAGTAACAAGTAGATCACAAGCATGAGTGATTGTTCCATGACGATTAAGGGTTCCATTGACATTGAATACTGGGCAGGGGTAGGGGAGTTTCTTCATTCCTAAGCGTAGTTTAACAACGGTTGTATGGTCAATAAAATTTTCGGTTGCCCCAGTGTCAAGTAGGACTGTTTCTTCTGCCTTCCCTTGATAGTATGAAAACGCGACTTTTATTTGCACAGAGTTTGAGTGATTTACAAAGACACTATCGAGGCAAAATGCCCTAACTATGGCAGCTAGTTTTGGGCTTGAGGAAAATCCTTTGGCATAAGGGATTCAATGATGCTCAGCTTGGTATCTTCATCAAGCAAGCTCATGTGGTCTTTCAAGAAACTGGAAATGTCGTCTGGGGTCATGTCAATGGGATCTTGGTTCCTGACAGTGGGGTTGTCACTTTTAGCAGTTCTGCCACTTTTGGCACGCGGTCTGCTATTTTCTTGCGACAAATGCAAGCTTGATGTCCTTTGATTTCGCAGTAAAAGCATTTGTTTTCGTCCATGAGTTGTTGCTTTTTAGCATCAGAATGTGTTTGTCCCATTCTATTGGCGTCGACGTCCATAGCGTATCCTCCTTGGGAGGTGGTACGTGGTCCGGAAGTTCTGTTTCTTCTGTGCTGGTTGGTTTTTCCTTGGTTTGGTTTGAGTCCAAAGGCTCTGTATAGTCCTTGCCTTTGCTGACTGAATTGAGCGGCGGCTAACCATTTTTGATGGGATATTCTGGCCTGGTCTTCCCATTTTTTAAAGGTCCATGGGACATCTGCGTTTGGGTTGAAATCAGGGGATTGTATAACTGCCCTGGTGAGTGGTTGATTCATGCCGTGTTTGAGGGTTTCGATAGTTCCTTTATCATCAAGGGGTACTCCCACTTTATGGGCAAGTTGTTTGAATTTAGTGAAGAAGTCGTTGAGGCTTTCTCCTTGCTTGAGTTTGCATAATTTCTGGTAGGCTTCCTCCCTTTGGTTTTGATTGGTGAAGGCTGTTTTGAACCTTTCTATAAAGCTGTCCCAGAGATCTTTGTCTGTTTCCTGGGTTCCATTGTCTATTGCTTCCTGGAGTTTGTGCATTTGTTCTTCTTTCCAGGCATCTACTAGAGGGCCGTCCATATAGGTGAGGACGGTGATGACCCTGGAGAAGGGTTTCTTCATGGTGTCATTGTGTCGGTTAATTGCTTTCCAGAGGTCAAAGTTATTGATAAACTTTCTGGTTGTGCTTCTGTCTCCATTGAAGATGGGTGGTGGGTTCCCTTTAAGAGCACCATTGGCAGGGCTAGTGATGACATTAATATTTTGTGTTTCCTGTTTGCTTTGTCCAGTAGCGACATTGATTTCCTGTGGTTGTTCTGTCATTGTGGTTTGAATGGATATCTGGGGGTGAAAGGCAGCGGCTGGGGTAGTATCAAGAGAAATTTTGATGCCTTGTTGGACTGCTGATTCAATCTGGGGAAGAATAGGGGGTTGTTCTGTGAATGGGTTGGTTCCTTGGAGGGTTGCAATGTGGTGAATTCCTCCTGCAAGTACTTCTTCATGTGGTGATTGCTCGATAGCAGTGTGGAGTGTTGGGCTATAGTGTTCTGGATTGACGTAATGCGGGTGCTGAGGGTCTGTTTCTTTCCAAGCACCAAGTTTTGAGGTATGGAGTACTCCTCCTTGGTTTGTGTACCACTGGTTGTCTTTCCAGAGGAGTTTTACCCAATAGTCTTCGTCTTCTACTTTGACAAATTCGATAGCTCTGCATGATTTCTTTGGGAGATTGATGTAGTATCCGGTGTCTTTATGTCCAGTTCCGTGGTATTCAAAGTATGCTTCGCCTTTGACGTGTGCTGGAAGGTCGTCTTGTTGTCTTCTGTGGACTCTCTTATTTTGTTCAAGAGTTCCGATGAGTACTACTGCCGCCAGGGTGTAACTGGTGTTGTCCTGTGTTTCAAGGACATTCAAGGAAAGCCTGACTTATGTTAAGGCCTATTGAACCTTAAGGCATGATGTGCGCAAAAGGTGATATATGCGGCAGTGATGAAGTTATAAGGCTTGTGATTGTCGGGAACTCACTACTTTATGGGTAGCAAGACTCGACGACAGCGCAGAGTTGAAGGTGACTGATCCAAAGGAGCAGCAAGGAGACGTTGAGGAGGAAGAGGCAGAAGGCGAGGAGAGGCGGGATGGAGTAGACTGTGGAAGATGAGGGATGAGCTGCTGACGATGAAGGAGCTTTGAAAGGCTCCAGTGTGGGGGATTGACAAGAGAACAGTCTAAGGACTGTTCACCTAAATTCGTAGGTCTTATATACTAATACAGGGTGGTCTGTGCGCAGTTTAGGGTAGGTACAATTACAGGTAATGGGGGACTGCACAGTCGATGCACAGTAACTGCGGATTACATTATACATCTTGATTAGGGTCTAGCCCTAATGAGTCGCGTCTTCGTTGATCGAGTCGCGTTGCATGTTTGTTGATTGTTTAGTGGATGCATCTTGTTGATCGTTCCCACGATCTGCCACGTGTTGATCAACGGGTTAGACGCGCGTCCAAAGCACGTCCTGTCAGGTGACGTTGTTGATGACCAATTCCTTGATAGGTCATGTGTTATCTTCCCAGGGTCACGGGGTCATAGGTTCCCAGGGTCACATGCTGATAAGTCACGTGATGTATGAATGGCGAAGGGGTCACGTGATGAGTCACATGTAGGGTCATGTGATATGTTCCCACGGTCACATGGTACTGAAGTTATGGGTTTGTAGCTGAGACTGGGGGGTGCGAGTACCGCTTGCGACAGTGATTCCCTTAATAACTTAAGTGCTTTGGAAGGTGATAAAAGCGAGAAGGTCACTAAGACCAATGTCTGGGTGATGATAAAGAGGAATGGGAAATATCTTCAAGGACTTGAAGATACTTTCAAGGAAATAAAAGAAAGAGATAATTGGTTCAAGCAACAAGGACAAAGAACGCAATAGATTGCAAACTAAGTCAGGCTTAAGGCCCAACTCTAGGATATAAATCTGGCTTATATACAAAAGGGCAGCTACCTGACTAAGCGTACAAAAGAGGAGAACAATAGAGTCATGAACAATAGATGTCACGGAACAATGGGGGTCACGAACAATGGTGGTCACAGACTACCATAAGAAGAGAACAATGGAAAATGTACAAAAGGAGGGAACAATGAAGTTCCCGACAAGGTGGCTTTGTTGTACAGGTAAGCGGTCATGTGAGTCAAGGTCATGTGATCATATAAGTACATATCAGTCAAGAAAAGAAAGAAAAAATGTGGGCCAAGTGCCCAGGAGCGTAACACTTATGTAAGAGATGAGGAAAGGGGAGGCACTTGGGGAGCTTTCAAGAACGTTGATATTGAGAATCAAGTCAAGCTTAGGGCTTGACTGTCGAAATACAGGGCGCTTATATACAGGCACGGCCGCGCACGGGCCATGGTCACTAAGGTAGGTACTTCTGGTCAAGAGGGGGCTGTCTGTATCGTATGGTACTCCGCGGACAAGTGCTGCGGTCTGTATAAGTTGAACAATAGAGAATGAGCAAGAGCGAATGAAGGATCCGGGAATTGCCTAATCTATCCTTAACCGGAGAACAATGGCGGCGGGTCATTCCAAGAAGAGAAGTGTCGTCATGATGCGATGACAACCACGAGGTTTGAGGCTGATCCGAGGAGATCTGATCTCCGTGTGCCCATTCTGGTCTAATGGGCATCTAGTGTAAGCAACTACCCTTTAAGGTAGTCCGTATTGATGGTTAGTGTTGCCACGGCTTAGCTAAACAGCCGCTAGCCGATTGAGCCAAGCTGCATTTGAGCCAAGCTGAGCTGAGAGCTTGGCTCCCCTCACCAAGTGGCTCTAGAGCTGAGCTGAGCCGGTTCGTTAACCGGCTCAAGCCACTAGCTGTGGCTCAGCTGACCCAATCAGGTAAGTCACTACATCTTTGGTGACCTTTCGCATTTCAGTGTGCCGCATGCATGCCTGCCCTTCCACAGCGATAGATTTAAGTCGTGGGCCAAGGTATGTGGGTATAATTGAGTCTGATGGTATCATTTGGCTGACTTGATTCTTATACAGCCACGTTGTCTTGTGGCAATAGACACATTATGTGCTATTTGCTGTGAACAAAAACTTTTCAACTGTTGACGGCTCCATTTGGCCCTGCGCCAAGCCTTTCCATCCACCTACGTTGCAGTTGTGACACCCTCAATCATGCCAACAAGTTCAATGCTGGTGGTGTTCTTGATGGGGATGGGTGCAGCGTTTACAAGTGGAGTTGTATAAGGCCCTGCAACAAGATTTCTTATATCGATTTGGCGGCGCAGACACTGAGCGTACATCTCTTTCACCGCTTACTCCTGTCCTTTTTCTTATGGAATAATTTTATCAGCTCTGGAAAGGATCTATAAGGAGTGCCCAAGCTCTATTGTCTGTGAGAACGGCCTTGCTGCATTATTCAATTACCTCGATTTCTTTTCGATCATTGTGCAGTGTACTGCCCTGCAGGTGGCCTCGAACCAATGTTAGGATGTATCCCATGAACACTTCCAGATGATCCATGGTGTGTGGCCCATCATATCTGGGCTACTCAGATCAACGCCTTTGTTGAGTTTGCGTGCCTCTGCATTATTCACATCATCAACTTGTATTATCAATCATCTCCCACCCTACATTGATTTCCCCCCTCTTCCTAGCTCCCATGCAAACAGTACTCTCTGTTGTAAGGATGGCATATGCGTTGAGCTCGGAAACAAGTCACGTGACCCATGACACTGCCCCTCAGAGACCTGTGAGTGGCTCACACGACATCGTCAATGCTGATCTTACGCAGATACAGTCCACAAAACATGATCGGCCAGTCGCAATCTGGGACCGGTAAAACCGCCGCATTCGCCCTCACAATGCTCTCATGGGTCGACTTCACGAAGAATAAGCCACAAGCTCTGTGCCTTGCTCCTTCACGCGAGCTTGCCTGCCAAATCATGTCTGTCATCGCGGCAATGGTGAAATTCACTCCTGTGCAGACGGAATATGCAATCAAGGACCACTTACCAAGGGGCATGAGCAATATCACAGCACATATTGTTGTTGGCACACCCGGCACAATGACAGATCTCATTCGTTGGTGCGTCATCGATATATCTGACGTGAAGGTATTCGTTTTCGATGAAGCGGATAACATGTTGGACAAGGATAAGCTAGGAGACCAGACACTACGGATTTAAAAGTGCGTACATTCACTCTCCGATGTCGCTGTATCTATTCCTCGTTTAGCATGCTCCCACAGGGTGGACAGACACAAATTATCCTCTTCTCAGCAACCTTCCCCGACCACATGCATAACTTCGCCTCAAAGTTTGCACCAAATGCAAACAAGATCAAACTGAAACGGAACGAGCTGTTGGTCGACTCGATCAGGCAGTTCTATATGGATTGCCAGAGCGAAGAACACAAATATGAGATCCTTGTCTTGCTCTATCACCTCCTAACTATTGGGCAGAGTATCATCTTCTGACAGCAACGACATACAGCAGATTGTATCGCGCAGCATATGATCGCCAAGCGTCATAAGATTGCTTCTCTACATGGTGCGAAGGAAGGTAGCGAGCGCGATGCTATCATCGATAGCTTTAGGGAGGGCCGAGAGAAGGCCTTGATCATGACAAACGTGATTTCTTGTGGGATTGATGTACTACAAGTCAATATGGTGGTAAACTATGACCTACCGCTCATGAACGATCATGAGGGAGCAGGGGGGCCTGGAGACCAGCGGCCAGACATTGAGACATATCCACCACATCGGTACATGCCTGTCCACAGTAACAGCAGACAATTCCAATTGACAGGATGCATGGCTTTTCAGGACGAACTGGACACTTTGGCTGCAAGGGTATCTCGATTAACTTTGTCCACGACAAGAAGACATGGACCCAAATGGAGGCGATCGAGAAGTCTATGGGCAAAGCCATTATATGCATCGAAACAACTGATCTTGATGTCATAGAAGAGGTGCGCACATCTTATCTAGTTTCTATCTTAGCGGCATTCATATGGACGTATGATGTTTAGCAAATGAAGAAGGCTATGAAAAAGCCCTTCGGGAAGGATGACATGGGTTCTTTGAGTGTTCATGGACTCTATAGTCTACGGAGTGGTAGATGTTCTGAACTTTGCAGCCAATCTATTCTGTATTCATATATCGGTGTTATGTGTGGCATGGACCAGCTAGCACCTGAGTTTTATTCACTTGTGGCTAAGCTCAAGCTCAATGGAACAGATTAGTGGGGCGGTGAAGGACAGTAGCTCATGTTTGGTAGCTTGTATGGGGAATTGTCAGAATCAGAATGAGTAAATAACACACTATCTCTGAGTGCGGATCTGCCTTCGCGCTACCATCTTGTGTGTGCTGACAAATCCATGTGACACTGCTGCCTCACAGGTCGAACATGCCCACGCCTCATCCTATCGCCTCCTTGTCTATGCGTTGTCGTTATCACCCGTCGCTTCGCCCTCATCGCCTTGCTCACGCACCCTCTTCTCGCCTTGCCAAGACACCGTGCCCAAGATCTGTGCCGAAGACACTCAGATCGCCCACCATCGTCGCCTCAAGCCAGCAAACAACAATGCACGCCCTCCCTTGTCACCTTGTTCCCTTGTTTAAATATCTCCGCTTTCTTTTCCCCTTCCTTTTCCACATAGCCGACAAACAAAACGCTCTTTCAACTTCCCTTTTTCCACTTAGTCGACAGTCCAAGCACAAACACCGTCTACGCTTTGACCTCGTGCCCGTAGACGCGCCCCTCAATACAATGATCCTTTCCCCTCAAAATTGAATACTGAACGTTCTCCAATTACATCGCCGTGCAGGACCATCGCAGGCTACATTATTTAATTTATTTTCCCTTCTTTACTCACAAATTATTCGTAGCATACTTGTTCTTATCGCTTCTGCCTCGACATATAAAAACCATCGCCTGACCTTGCTGAAAGGCAGGCAATTGTGGCCCCATCTTCCCTATTTCTCTTGTGTGCGCTCTCCTTTCTTTCTTTCCATTTGATCGACTCCGAACCGGCAACGTTGCTGTCACCATCAAAGTCATTTGCAAATCTGTACGTTTCCTCTTTTCATCAACATCTAACATCCCTTCTAGATCATTCCGCGATCAAGTGCTCTCATCGGCAGTCGTGCGACTAACAATCATCTATTTGCCACCCCCGTTCTGCTCCATCGCATGTCCCCACTTCGGGCGCGATGCTGGTTCTATTTCCCCATCCTTCCTTCCTTGAACTCACGGGTGTGGACTCACTGTCAGCGTCACACCATCCTCAACTCCGATCCCTTCCTCTGTCTCAAGGAGAAGAGTTAGTGGCAAGCAAGAAAAGCCCTTCGCTTCACCCCAAAAACCCAACAGACACTCCCACGCTCACAACATTCCAGGTAGGATCAGGCATCTCTTCCGCAACTCCAAGTGTTGACATCATGTCTTGACCCACTCCACTTCCCTGGCATCTTCTCATCATCCGACGCGGCCGAGGCGCGCCTCTTCAACGCCTGCCACCTGACGAACCGAGAGGTAAGTGTTACGAGATTTGAAAGTGACATCTGCTTAACCGACCCCCCATCGTCTCATGTTCATCACGTCAAGTTTCTCCTCAAGACTGGCCACCACAAAAGACGCGATGTGTCATATTTCTGACACACGCGATTGAGCGACAGCGTCTTGTCAGTTCCATTTCTGGAGGCACCACCAGAACCCATTGCCCCTGACATCCGTCACATGGTGTATAGCCATCTCCCTCCCTTCGAAGATGCAAAAGGGCAAACTCTTCTTGAATTACTCATCATACATGTGTATGCTTCAAGTATTATTCAGCAGATTATTTATACTTACAAACAATCTGTGCTGCGCAGGACCTCTTCCTTGACAAGAGAAGAGATATTACACATTCTCAAAACCGTGCATCAAAACAAGTGCGCACCAATCTGTTTCTTTTTCCTGATGTGCTTTGGTTATTGAGGTTTCTTGCAGGAGAGCTGAATGACGTCCGTATTGACCAGCTGGCTGTGCCAGAGCATGGATGTACAATGGGATAGCCATGAAGCTCGCACACAGTGTAAGTACCGTACAGTTGTTATCTCTTGATGACTGTTTCTCACTGATAGTCCAGATAGGTCTTCGTGAGTGCTCAGTGATCGATCATCGCTCCTTCCATTTATTAACACGTTGCTCCAGGTCTCGCAGGTGCAAGATTCCAGCTAGGACAATGTGAAATTAAGCAGCATGCACAAGTTTTTTGGCACCTCCTTTGTTCAGACGTATGGGCTGTGAGCACTGCATCATTCTCTCATCCATAGACGCTAGGTTCAAGCACACAAATCTAGAGTTTCATGTTGGCCGACCACCAGGTATTTCGTTAAGCTTCGTTGACTGCGATCTTCCCGATGAAAACGAGAAGCAAGTTGGGAATGATGGCGAAAGACTCATGGGTTGTACGTCCTTTAGTTCTTACACGAACACCCCTTACAAGTCTATCGCCCAGATCACCGTTGGAATTACGAGTTTATCAAGTTGATGTCTCAGGTCATGAGTGTTGCATTTACCTCACTGCCACCCCCATAGTATGCGGCCATCCTTGACGTTGATAGGAAGTCAAGAGATGTTTATGTACCCGTACACCGGAAACTTCAGTGGACAGATCAAGAGTCATTGGACCATCCACGTTTGGTCAAACGCCGGGTTGTACATTCCAACAAGGAATGAGGTAAGTGGTTTTCCCTCGATTTAGGGTACAGGGAACTGAATTCTCCTGTAGCATGGTTAAATGAACATCCATTGTGCGTACTTTGCGCAAGCCTTTCGCAAAAATACCCTTGAACCCCTGAGACATCAATGTGGTCTCTCTGTCATGGCGCTCTCCCACTCGGCGTTCTGACTTGTTGAAGGCTGGACGAAGACATGTCAAGTGTGCCCGCCAAACTTCCAATTCTTCCGCACCAATTTTGCAAGCTCCAAGGTGCTTTCCATTGTTGTACATTTTTTCACCCAGGTGCTCTTCCCCAGAACTTTGCCATAATGCCTTATGCAGATCGTGATGTGTTTGCTTGCATGTTCGGCACCCAAGTCAAACTTAGCGAGGCCTGCCCTGGATGTGCTCAACAAGGTAGTTGCTCTGTTTGATACTGGCATCGAAAGTGGCAGCATGCACGTATCTGAGAATATGGTGAGCCTGATTCTGCTATCGCGTGTCACAGGCCCGCACTGACACCGGAGTCGCTTTGCAGGAAGCCGTGCGTAACCTGCACCGAGAAGCCCAAGAAGTAGTGGAAAAAGCCAGAAGCTCTGGCAAGGCTCACCAGATGCCCCTGCAAGTGGAGGAACTTGATCGGCTCTCAGGCATGTTGCGGTGTGAGGTGGCCGCGTCATAGGTATCCATGGTACCCAAACGTCTAGCAAACGATTATCATGCAATCAGTGGGCTCGACGCGCTGATGACATCTGGGGTCATCCCTTGTTCTACTCTGGAGGTTCAACGCCATCGGTCCCAGTCTTGGTCCTGTACTCCCATTCCCATCAATGTCACTTTTCCGCAGAACCTACCCGACTTGCCTTGCAAGGAAATCAGTTCCAAGGTTCTTATGTCGCTCGGCTTTGCATAAGATGTTCTGCCTCAGTATGCTCGCGATCAAATGGAATGCCTTGGCCCAAGGTATGAGTTTGTATTATTCCGTTCAACTGGTATCGATTACTGATGTATTTTTCATAGTAGGTACCAAGCCTTGCAGTCGGGCATGGCTACATTCTCAGGGTCAACATTGCGCAAGATGCCTGGCATCAATGTCAACGACCGGGCTTCAACAATCGCACCCACACATATGGCAGCCGTCTACTCATCAGGTCCCTCAGGTCCTGAGCCGCGGCGCGTCATAATGTATCCTGTCCACCAATCCATCTTATCTCTCTACTGTGCCAACCTCCCCATGCTTCCAACCTTGGTACCTCCACCAACAACGCCAGAAGCCCCTCACGAAGTCCCTGTCGTATCAATCCCCCTCCCAAATCCAGAGTCATTCCCCTTCCTGATGTAGTTCTTGTATCTCAAGAACGTTCACCAACTTTCCGACATACTCCACCCCAGCAAACGGCATCCCTGATGACCTTAGAAAGTGTTCTTATTTATTTGATGGGATCAACACGTGGACGATGAAGTCCAGGTGACCCCATGCTACATACTGTATGTGGAATGACCATGATCCGACTGTGATCTGACCCTTTCAACAGATTTGCAAATTCACATCTCAAGACACCATCTCCCATCTTTTCCTTCCACCATTCCACCTTTCCTTGTAACCACCGCCATTACCTCCGCCAATATCAAAACATCGCCATCACTGCAACATGAAACCGTCCCCTAGTTTCATCTTCTTCCGAATCCCGCATCATCGCCTCCTATTCATACCCTCCCTCTTCGCTTGTGTCCCTGCCTACTCAAATGGCATCGCTTAGGTAGCGGTCACTATCCAGCAATGGTATGACTCTGTCCTTGACCCTTTCTCTAGTCCTAATTTTTCCTAGCTTGCATCGCCTTGTTTTTTACAGTGTATACACTGTTGTCATCACCCCCATTTACTTCCAGCACCCGCTGTCATCGCCTCCTGCCTCCCGATGGTGCTGACATCACCTCTTTGGTGTCATCCCGCATTGCCTTCTTCACTTTGCATTTGCATTTGCATTTGCGGCGTCTTCACAATACCCTCACTTTAGTATGGACTTGGTAGGTATTGTGTTATATATAAGACATGTCTCCTCCTTCGTACACCTCAATCCTATTTTTTCTCTGCTTATCTTCTGTGCGTCATCATAAGACTGTTGCCTGCCATTTTCTCATCTCATATCCATCATTTCTCACCCATTTCAGCCTCTCACACAGAACTGCCATCCACCTGCCTATGCTCGGCCTGACAGAACTATCATCTGTGATCACACTTGTCTTTTCACCCTGCTTTGTGCTCCCGGGCCCCCCCCTCTCTTATCACAGCCACCATAACTACGCTAGTATGTTACTGTTTGATCTTGTTAAAAATATATTCTTACCACTATCAGAAGAGCATAGCTATTGACAATGCAAAAGTCTCCTTGTAAGAAACCCACTACCACTGTCTTTCCGAATGGGTCGATGGAGACTTCATTCTGTATAGAAGGTCAGTTATCTACCTGAAATAAGGCCATGGGCTTATTATGATTGCTGTAGGTGCCCAAATTCCAAAGCGATTACCAAAGCCACGTCCATTGAAGAATCCTAGACAAGCTGCCACAGTGCCACCCACTGCTGAGCCTTCCCAAGTAAGCAGCAGTGTTAAGGCTTCAACGGGCCTTGATAGTACGACTTGTACTAAGGGTGGACTGGTGGCGAGTACTTGAAGGAATAGAGGAGTCTCTAGCTTTACTAGAGACGACTTAGAATGAAGTGGGTAAAAGGG
>Ga0307510_10001317_pt1 | contig 27057 bp, 19 predicted proteins | sample 12_EM_MG_FD_207224 | JGI IMG/M metagenome (GOLD analysis project Ga0307510, IMG submission 207224) | Populus trichocarpa ectomycorrhiza microbial communities from riparian zone in the Pacific Northwest, United States - 12_EM | ecosystem: Host-associated > Plants > Roots > Unclassified | place... | reverse complement strand
AGTATCTGAGGCCAGTTGTTTTGAGAAATTTCGGCCCTCTATTAATTTCATGTCCATAGTATTAATATAGTCTTCGTCAACTGACCAGAATTCTGACAATACATCTTTTTTAATATCAATGATACGATCAGGAAACAAGCCTGTTTTCAACCGGTCTCCCCCTGTAGGTTGATAGGTTGACATGGTGGCGTTTACCACACCGGGCAATTGTTTAATCTCCTGTTTGAAGATTTTGGCCTGGTTACCAAGTACGTTCGTATTCTTGACAACTAATACCTGTGTGCGATCAAACCCAAGGCTTTTATTATGAATGTAATTCAACTGGTTATAGATAACCAGTGTTGCGATGATAAGGAAAATAGATATTGAAAACTGGAATACAACTAAAAAGCTACGAAGAAAACTACCTTTAAAACCTGTGGCCAATTTGCCTTTTAGTACTTCGATCGGCTGAAATGCCGACAGGTAGAACGCCGGATACGAGCCGGCAAGAAAGCCAATCACTATGACAATAACTAATGAAGAAGGCAACAACCAGGTTAATGAATGGGCTGTAAAAGTTAAATCCTTACCCGACATTTGGTTGAATAACGGCAATAAAAGTACCGACAGCACTATAGCGACAATGGTGGATACGAGTGTTACCAGCATTGATTCAGTTAAAAACTGGGCTACCAAATATTTACGGGCTGACCCCAATACTTTACGTACACCCACCTCTTTAGCCCGATTGGAGGAACGGGCGGTTGACAGGTTCATAAAGTTGACGCATGCTATCAATAATATTATTACAGCAATAAATGAAAACAGGTACACATATTGTATGTTGCCTCCCTTGTCTAATTCATACTCGCTCGCTGAACGCAGATGTATATCAAGCAATGGTGTTAAAACCGTCCTGAAATAGTTTCCGCTTGTAGTCCATGTCTTAGGCGGGGCTGGAGAGTTTTTGATCTCCAAATCACGGATACGTGCTTCCAGGCTTTTGATATTTGTACCAGGTTTTAACAATACATAATTGTGTACACCGCTGTAACCCCATCCGCGCCAATGACTTTCTGGCAGAGTAGAGAACGATAAAAAGAAATCATAATTAAAATGTGATTGTAGCGGTATATCTTTTATTACCGCGGTTATTTTATAAAGGCTGGTATCATTAATTGTCAGCATTTGTCCCACAACATCCGTCTTATTGAAATATTTTTTGGCGGTGCTTACTGTGATCACGGCTGAATGCGGTTCATCCAATGACCTGGCTACATTGCCACTTACTGCAGGTAACGTAAATACATCAAACAAGCTTGATTCGGTAAAAACAACGTTCTTTTCCTGGATATTTCCATTCCCCTTCCTGGCCGAAAATTTTGAGGGTGAAGCAGCTAAGCCATCTTTGTCTATCATCCTCGTTGTCTTTTCAATTTCCGGAAAATTGTCTTGCAAAGCAGCTTCCAGGGGGCCTTCCGAAGTCGCATATGATCCGGCATGTCCGTTTAAACTGGCCTGTAATGTGATCCTGTAAACCCTGTCGGCTTTGGTATTGTATTTATCATAACTTAGCTCGTCTACTACGTAAAATACTATTAGTAAACAGGTAGCAAGCCCCACTGAGAGACCAAGCACATTAATTGCTGTAAAACCAACATTCTTTACAAGGCTGCGGTAGGCTGTTTTGATGTAATTTCTGATCATGCTGTTAGTTCATTAGTTCACTTGTTCATTAGTTGATTGGTATGCGGCAGCAGATAACTTTTACTCTGATCGCAAACTATTCACCGGGTTTGCAATAGCAGCTTTAATGGCCTGATAACTAACTGTTGCCAAAGCAACAATGGCTACAAATGCGGCTGCAAACAGGAATATCCAGACATTCATACTGATACGGTAAGGGTAATTTTCCAGCCACTTATGCATGGCCCATATCGCAGCCGGGACAGCAATTATGGCTGACAGCAAAACCAATATTAAAAAGTCAGTCGAGAGCTTCCGAACAATTCCTTCGACACTTGCTCCCAGTACTTTTCTGATGCCAATCTCCTTCTTGCGACGTTCAGCAGACAGAGTAGCTAATCCGAAGAGCCCAATACATGAAATTAAAATGGTAAGCAAAGCACCGAACGTTACAATCTGCTTCCATTTTGCTTCCTTGTCATATTGTTCAGCATTTTGCGCATCCTTGAAAGTATATTGGTAGGGAATAAATGGAAATACCTTTTTAAATTCCCTTTCTATATGGTTCAATGCGTCCGCTTTGCTTGTGTTATTTATTTTTATGAAGATGTTGCGATAAGGCAATTGCGGATTCATTGAATATAGCATTGCCGGAGTCTTTTCGGTCAGCGACAGGAAGTGATAATCCTTTACCACACCGACAACAGTGTATTTCTTTTTGTTATAAAAGAAATCAACCGTCTCACCTATGGGCTTTTTCCACCCCGCTGCTTTAACAAAAGACTCATTTACAAGGATTGAATTGCCACTGTCTGAAACCATCTGTTTCGAAAAACTCCTTCCCGTCATAACTGGAACTTCAAAAAGCGGGAGATAATCTTCATCAATATGTTTCATGTCGAATTCAAGCTTTTGGCCATTGTTAACGTGAGCCATAGTACCCCACCTTCCTCCCTGGTCAGCAGTGATACTTTTGATTGCCGGGTCCTTTGATAACTCTGTTTTAAATAAAGCCAGCTTTTGTTTGTCGAGGTCAAAAGAGTTAATAGATACCACATTTTTGTCGTTATACCCCAGGTCGTAATTCATCAGGAATTTAAACTGGGAATAAATAGTTATAGTCGAGATGATCAGGAACGTTGACAGGGTAAATTGCAATATCACCAACCCTTTTGAGAGATAATTTTTGCCCACAAAGGTATGACGGTTGTATAACGACTGGACAGGATTAAATCCGGATAATACAAGTGCCGGATAAAACCCGGCTAGAATACCTGTAAGCAGGAATATACCAATATACCCAGCCACCAGTTTAAAACTGAGCAAATAAGAAAACGATAATGCTTTATTCGCAAGTGTATTAAAAAATGGCAACGCTAATTGCACCAGCACAATTGCCAGCACAAAGGCAATAAAACTCAGAATAAACGATTCGCCCAAAAACTGCATGATAAGCTGGCCGCGCTGGCCACCTACTACTTTACGGATACCTATTTCCTTGGCCCTTTTGATCGAACGTGCAACCGTAAGGTTTACGAAATTGATACAGGCAATAACTAAAATAAACAGCGCTATACCTGTTAAAATGTAAGAGTAAACAGGGTTGCTGGCATCAGATAAACCATTATCAGCCGGAAAATCGGTACTGGTATGCATTTGCAGCAATGGTTGCAATCCGAATGAAACTTTATCGGTGAATCCGTTCTTTTGTTCATCCTTGAGTTGGCTTGCGGCTTCCTGGTTAAACACCTTATTTATTTTTGTTTCCAGAGTTTTAATATGCGTACCGGGCTTAACTATAAAAAATGTATTCAGGAAAAAGTTGACCCAATGGGTATCATTATTGGTTAGTTGATTAAACTTCATTGGAAGCAGCATCTTTATTTTAACCGATGAGTTTTGAGGTGATTTTTTCATCACTGCAGATACCGTAAAAGGCTGAAAATTATCGCCCGCCTTGAGATTTAGCACTTGTCCCATCGCGTCTTTCTTTCCAAAATACTTTTCAGCTATTTCTTCAGAAAGCACAACAGAGTGAATATCCTTCAAAGCTGTTTTTGGATTACCCTGCAGGAGTGAAAAAGTGAAAACCGAAAAGAAATTATCATCAGCAAATAAAGCATCCTGATCAAACACATCATTACCTTTTTTAATAGTATAATTTGCGCTTTGCAACCTCAAAAAATCCTGGATTTCAGGAATTGCTTCTTTAAATGAAGGTCCGTGTATCTGGCCGGTACTTGATATTTTATGAGCCTCCCCGGAAGGGCTGGTAAATGTGGCTGTTAAGTGATATATCTTATCAGCTTTAACGTTAAAACGGTCATAACTAAGCTCATCCATCGTATATAAAAAGATAAGCATACAGCAAGCCAGGCCAACACTAAGGCCTGTAATGTTAATAACAGAAAAAGCTTTATTCCTCCAAAGATTTCTGAATGCGGTTTTGAAGTAGTTCCTTATCATGATGTTTAAATTCTAATTTCCAAATAATAAACTCTAATGACTAGAGACTAATGACAATCACTCACTTCGTAAACTCTTAACCGGATTTGCCATCGCTGCTTTGATAGCCTGAAAACTTATTGTTGCCAGTGCAATCATAATCGCTACAATTCCTGCCACCAGGAATACCCACCAATGGATGCTGATATGATATTCGTAGCCTTTTAGCCACATGCTCATCTTCCAGTAAGCAAGCGGGAATGCAATCAGGCAGGATAATATCACCAGCTGTAAAAAATCTTTTGAAAGAAGTGTTGTAACACTGGATACGCTTGCTCCTAACACTTTTCGTATACCTATCTCTTTAGTACGGCGCTCAGCAGTATAAGCCGCCAGGCCAAATAATCCAAGACAGGAAATAATAATGGCCAGGGATGCAAATAGCCTTGATAGTTTACTTGCCAGCATTTCAGTAAGGAACATGTTATTGAATTGATCGTCCACAAACCGGTAGTCAAATGGGTATGCAGGGTTATATTTTTTCAGAACTCCTTGTATAGTCGAAAGCGCTCTGGGAATATCACCTTGTTGCTGTTTAATACGCACATACATCATTGATGCATTTTTAGGTGTTGTGGCAAAAAACATTACCGGATCCGGTTTTCCATACATATTGCCATAAACGTAATCGTTCACAACGCCAACTATGGTACCCTTTGTTGTATCGCCTTCATAATGTACTATTTTACCTACCGCGCTGCCTTTGCCCATCAGCTTTTCGAGCGCTTTGGTGATAACAATTCGGATCGGTCTTGAAGTATCACCGGCTGCAAGATTACGGCCATCCAACACTTTCAGTCCTGATGTTTCCATAAATTCAGGGGTCACATAGCGTTGTGATATCAATACTTTCGATCCTGCAGGCTTTCCCTCCCAGGTCATTCCATCGGTATTGTTTCCTCCATAAATAATAGAATGGTCGGCCAATGCTACATTGTCTACATACCCGGTATTTAACAGGTCCTGTTTTATGGGGGCGAAATTTTGAGCCATTAAACCCTGCAAGCCCATTTCTATTAAATTGTTTTTGTTAAAACCTAACTCCCTGCTTTTAACATGGTCGATCTGCTGATAAATAATAATGGTACTAATGATAAGCACAATAGAGGCCGTAAACTGTAAAACTACCAAGCCCTTGCGGACATAGGATGCTCCGCTATCTTTCATCTTGACACCTTTTAAAACAGAAACCGGTTTGAAAGAGGATAGGTATAACGAAGGATAACTGCCTGCTACCAGGCCGCAAATAATGGTCAAAAGAAGCAAAGCAATAATATGATAAGGGTTATTAAATCCGAATACGAGCTGTTTTTGAACAAGAAGATTGAAAACAGGCAGTACTAATGATATAACGAGAACTGCAAAAACAGCTGCGATCAGGGCCATAAAAATGGCTTCGCCAATAAACTGAAATACCAGGGATTTTTTCCCTGCTCCTAAAACCTTACGAACGCCTACCTCGCGTGCGCGTTTTTCGCTGCGCGCAGTAGCCAGATTCATGAAATTAATACAAGCTATGAACAGTATGATCCAGGCAATAATGGTAAACAACCGCACATATTCGATCTGTCCACCGCCGGTCATTTTGCCATCTTTAAAATCATTGTAGAGGTGCCAGTCTTTCATGGCGTATAAAAAGGCATGGCCAAGTGCTTTTGGCTCACGTTTTTGAATGTAATTGTATAACTGTTTATTTACAGTTTCAGGACTAATACCTTGTTTTAATTCAACATAGGTATTTGTCGCCTGGTTACCCCAGCTTTTTAGCCATGGACTTTGGTCAAAGTATATTTTATAAGGCATTAACCACTCAAACTGTATACTTGTATTTGCCGGCAGGTCTTTTATAACACCTGATACTACATAATCCTGTTTATTATCTACCCTGATTGTTTTGCCAATGAGATTCTTTTCATTACCGAAGAACTTTTTTGCAGCGCTCTCAGTGATCACCACAGAATATAATTGTGAAAATGCCGAAGTAGCATTACCCTGTATAAACTTCAGTGTAAACATGCTGAATATAGAGGCATCTGCATATTTTCCGGTAGCATATACGGATTTATCCCCTTGTCCAAATAATAATGCAGATCCACCCTCTGTAGTCCGGCAGGTATTAATTACTCCCGGAAGTTCAGCCAGCATTGCCGGCCCCATCAGGCCAGGTGTGGATGATTCGGTAAAAGTGTAGGTATCGTATTTCTGGTTTTCCCAAACCTGGTATAATTGATCTTTTTTTACATTGACAGCATCATAATTCACTTCATCCTCAACCCATAAAAATATCAATGCAGCACAGGCTATACCTATAGCCAGGCCGAAAATATTGAGGAAGCTGTAGGCCTTGTTTTTGGTAAGGCTACGAAAAGCTGTTTTAACATAGTTTTTGAACATAACCCCTCCTGACCTCCCCAAAGAGGAGAAAATTTTTAGAATACTTTTCAGGTAAAAAATCTCAAACTAGCCCCTTCGTTGAGGAGGGGCTAGGGAGACACACATTAATCAACTGATTATTTAACTAATCGAGTTTTGTAATGATCTTAGATCATTATATTTTCCATAACGGTCTGACCGTCAAGTAAGCGGATAATTCGATGACTGTAACGGGCATCATGTTCAGAGTGCGTAACCATGATGATGGTTGTGCCCTGTTCGTTCAGGTCTGTTAACAATTCCATTACGTCGTTACCGTTGCTGCTGTCCAGGTTACCGGTGGGCTCATCCGCTAATATCAGTTTTGGTTTGTTTACAACCGCACGAGCTATAGCCACACGCTGTTGCTGACCACCTGATAACTGTTGCGGATAGTGGTTGCGACGGTGCATGATTTGCATTTTGTCCAGCACTTCTTCTACCCTTTTTACTCTTTCGGAGCTTGGTACCCCGGTATAAATCAATGGCAGTTCCACGTTTTCAAATACGGTTAACTCGTCGATCAGGTTAAAGCTTTGAAACACAAAGCCTATATTATGCTTGCGCAGATCGGCGCGTTTACGTTCATTGAAATGTGCCACTTCTACGCCATTAAAAACATAGCTTCCGCCATCAGGATCGTCAAGCATACCCAATATGTTCAACAATGTTGATTTTCCGCATCCTGAAGGGCCCATGATAGCCACAAACTCACCTGTGTTTACATGGATGGATAGTTTGTTCAGTGCAATAGTTTCTACCTCTTCTGTACGGTAAAATTTTTCGAGATCTGTAATTTTTATCATTTGTGCCTCCTAAACCTCTTTTTGTGCTAAGGTTTGATTTTGTTATTTATTTAGTTAATAATCAGTTTTTCTATTTTGTCAGTACTAATTCCTGTATATCACCATAGGTCTCATAGCTCGATGTGATCACTTTGTCACCCGGTTTCAACCCCCTGGTTACTTCATAATAATCAGGATTTGCCCTGTTCAATTGGATGTCAACTTTATAAGCTGTTTTACCATCATCACTTACTTTAAATATCCAGTTACCGCCTGTTTGCTGAAAGAAACCACCTTTTGGCAACAACAGTGCAGGTGCTTCGTCGCTGAATGCCAGACGTATCTGCAAAGTCTGTCCTTTTCTTAAACCTGTAGGAGCGTCACCCACAAATAACATATCTACCTGGAACTGACCACCTGTACCAACTGCAGTAAAAACTTTTTTGACAATTAATTTATAGGTTTTATCATCGGTTGGGTAATATGCGGTAAGCCCGGGTACAACTCTTGCCAGGTAATGTTCATCTACAAGCGCACGAATTTTTATACCGGAGAAACCGTCGATCTGTGCCAGGTGTTCACCTTTATTTTTATTCTGACCAATTTCAGCGTCAAGTGAGGTTAACTGACCATCTATAGGCGCCCTAACTGTAAGGTCGGCGACTTCTTTACGCATCAACTCCAGGCTTTTCTTCATCTGAGCATATTGTTCCTGAGCCTGTACATCCTGTACCTTGTTCAGCATCGTATCCTGTTTCAAAATCTCTCTTGTCAGGTTTCTCTTACGTAGCTGGTAGTTGTAAGTATTTTCGGCAATCTGGTATTCCTGTAATCCAATAGCCTTTTGAGCATATAATTTTTTATCCAGGCTGTACACCCGTTCAGCCTCTTTAAATGCGCTTTCAGCGTCAGCCATAGTCTGTAGTTTACTTACAGTATTTTGGGCTGCATTATTCTTCGATATCTGCATCTGGGTTTGAACATTATAAACCTGATTTTCTGAATTTGCCAGGCTCAGTTCAACATCAGTATTAGCCAACTTTAAAATTGGATCGCCTTTTTTCAATTTGGCGCCATCTTCTACATATTTTTCCTGTACGGTTCCACCCTGCACTGCATCCAGGTAAATAGTTATCTGCGGATATACTACACCATTCACAGGAATAAATTCCTGGAAAGGTCCTCTCTTAATTTCACTAATGGTGATACGGTCAATAGATGCATTGTATTTGCTTTTACCCGATGTTCCATAAATAGCTCCTGCAATCAGAGCTACCAGGGCCGTAATGCCCAGAATAGTTAGTATTCGTTTTTTGTTCCAGTTACTTTTTTCAATTTTTCTGTCCACGGTATTAAATTATATTTTGGTTAATGGTTACAAAAAGATATGCCACAAATTAAATAGCTGTTTTTCAGTTATTTAATATTAAAATCCATATCCAAAGCGTACGCTTCTGTTACAGCAAGTGTCCGGTAATGATACAGTAAGATTTCGTTATTATGGATGATGTTTCATACTTAAACGTTCATAGTTAATCATTTATAGCTAATATGTCCGTATACTTTATATTTAGCATAAAAATTGTATTTGGTATTCATAATTGATTAGTATATAACTTACAGCCGCAAGCTATTTTTTATTACTAATTTAGAGCTTTTACCATGAACCATATACAATAACGAACAAACTAACAAGCACTATGATACTAAAAAAGGCAACTGTTTTAGTTGTTGATGATGACATTGACGTATTGACCGCGGTTAAGCTCCTGTTAAAAACCGAAACACAGGAAGTTATCACAGAGAAAAACCCCGAGAATCTGAACTGGCTGCTGCAGCGTAACCAGGTTGATCTTGTGTTGCTCGATATGAACTTTAACAGCGCCATTAATACCGGGAACGAAGGGATATACTGGCTCAGAAAGATAAAAGAATGGAAGCCGAATGTTTGTGTGATCATGATTACTGCCTATGGTGATATTGACCTGGCTGTGCGTTCGCTGAAGGAAGGGGCAAACGATTTTGTGGTGAAACCATGGCATAACGAGAAACTGATCAGCACAATAAAGGAACTGCTGGATAAACAGGAAGGCAGTAAACCGGTAAAAGCGAGTGTGAAATCAGTTGGCGATACTTCTATTTTAGGCGAATCAGAAGTGATGCAGGATATATTTCATAAGGTGAACAAAATTGCCCCTACTGATGCCAATATCCTGATATTGGGTGAGAACGGTACAGGTAAAGATTTAATGGCTAAGGCTATTCATGAACGCTCATTGCGTGCCGATAAGCCATTTATTAAAGTAGATGTGGGTGCTTTAACCGATACTTTATTTGAAAGCGAATTGTTCGGTCACAAAAAAGGAGCCTATACCGATGCACGCGAAGACCGGCCAGGCCGTTTTGAAGATGCGCATGGGGGCACCTTGTTTTTGGATGAGATTGGCAACATTAGCCTGCAGCAACAAGCTAAATTACTATCCGTATTGCAAAACCGACAGGTAACCCGTCTTGGCACCAACAAAGCTATGGATATTGATATCAGGTTGATTTGCGCCACTAATGTGCCATTATATGAATTAGCTAATGAAAATCGTTTTCGTAAGGATTTGATCTATCGTATCAATACTGTCGAGATCAATATGCCGGCTTTGCGCAAACGCAGCGAGGACATTGTACTACTGGCCAAACATTTTGCTAAAATGTATTCATCCAAGTATCTAAAACCAGCAATGGATTTTGATGCAAGCGCTTTACAGAAACTAAAGCAATATAATTTTCCGGGCAATGTGCGCGAATTGCAATATACTATTGAAAGAGCTGTAATTATGGCCGATGACCACCTGCTTTCACCTGATGACCTGATATTTTCTATACTGGAAACACCCGGGGAAAGCGAGGTTGAGGCAGATAATGTACCACTAAGCACACTTGAAAAAAACGCAATTTTAAGAGTGATAGAAAAGAATAATGGCAATATCACCAGGGCCGCTAAAGAACTTGGCTTAACACGTACCGCATTATACCGCAGACTAAGCAAATATGATATTTAAACGTTATGAATGGCGGCTTTTGCTGCGTGTACTGATATTATTTATTACCCTGACAGCTACAGCAGTAATAGCAGTACAGGGCATGTACTTATACATGGTAATTGCCTGTCCCTTGCTGGTATATGAATTAATTGATATGATCCGGTTTCAGAAAAAGGCACAGGATGAGGTGAGCCAGTTTGTAGAATCCATACATTACCGCGATTTCTCCCGTCATTTTGATGTTCGCAAGGCGCCTACAGAGCTTAAACCGTTAAGGAAAGGATTTAATGAGATCAACACTACTTTTAAGCTGATCAGCCGCGAGCGTGAAACACAATACCATTACCTGCAAAAGATATTGGAATTGGTAGATACCGGTATCCTCTCCTACGAAATTGAAACCGGGGAAACAGGCTGGATAAATGAAGCCTTTAAAAGGATAATCGGCATTCCTTACATCAAAACCATTTCTTCATTAGAAAAGCGGGAAGAGGTTCTTTATAAGGAGATTATCGATGTAAAACCAGGCGAAAGCAAGGTGATCTCGATGACCCGCAACCAGCAACTGATCAAGATACTCATCACCGCCAGCCTGCTGCGCAGCGATGATAAAGTATATAAGTTGATAGCCTTCCAGAACGTAAGCGAAGCCCTGGACGAAACTGAATCCAGGGCATGGCAGAAATTGCTAAGCGTAATGACGCATGAGATCATGAACTCGGTGGCCCCTATCTCATCACTGGCTGATACGTTAAAAAATCGCCTGCAAAGCCCCGAAATAGCTAATAGTCCGGTTAGCAGTCAATTAGAAGATTTGGAACTGGGTATTGATACCATCAAAAGGCGCAGTGAGGGTTTGCTTAAATTTACCGAGAGTTACCGCAACCTGAATAAGATCACCAAACTTGACCTGAAAAAAATACTGGTGCGCGATCTGTTCGAGAACCTGAGCAGCCTGATGCATCCATCCATGGAGAAAAAGCATATCGAACTGGAAATTGTTTTGCGTGATCCGGCCCTAGCCATAGAAGCAGATATTAACCTGCTGGAGCAAGTAATGATCAACCTGCTCGTAAATGCAATCGAAGCTGTAAAGGATAAGGAAGGACCACGAATAACACTTTCCGCCGAAGTTCAACCCAACAATCGTACTGTGGTTAAAGTAGCAGATAATGGCTCAGGTATAGCAACTGAACTGCTGGATAAGATATTCATTCCATTTTTTAGTACGCGCAAAACCGGCAGTGGTATAGGGCTTAGTTTGTGTAAACAGATCATGTTATTACATAAAGGCACTATACAGGTACAATCGGCCGAAGGACGCGGATCTGCGTTTCTATTACAGTTTGCAGGATAGTTACCAGGGCTACGGAATGATTTGCGAGATAGCGCCTAATAGCCTCTTTTTTAATCAATTACTGTTCGTAATAATTAGTTTTATCGGATTTCATTTATTAAATTTATTTAATAAACCAATTCTAAAACCCTAAAAATTAAATTATTATGAACTCAACCGTCGAATTGATTTTCACAGTCGTGGGCGCAGCCCTCGTGTTGCTGGCAGTTTATGGAGCATTAAAACTGGATAGGAAGCTTTTTTTATCAGGGCTCTGCTTCTTCAGTATTCTTCCGATTATCGGGGAAACCATGGGCTACAACGCCGACAAAGCACCAATACATGTATTGGTAATCTTTGTATTTGTTATCCAATTGGTTTTGGCCCTGCCAAACAAAATTGTTTACGGTGCAGAAAACATAGCTGCAACGCAGTTGGCTACAAAAATAGCCCTGTCTATGCTTATTATTAATGTTGTGGGTGCTGTTTTTGTACTATACTTAAATTCGGGAGTCCCCGCACAATTTGGATATTTCCATATAGCCTTTTCATTGGCCATTGCTTACCTGCTGATTAAAAGGACGAGCAGCGGTGCCTGGATCAAATAAGAATACTACTCTACTTAAACCCTTAATCAACAACAAAAGCAGTTTCAAAAGAGCAGCTTTTGTTGTTGATTATGCCTAATTATAACATGCTAAATTAATCAACCTACATCACCACTTTTACTTTAATTTGTCCGTTTGATAAGGTACGTACAATCAATTTTTCCTCTGTTGGATAAATGGCCTGTATGTCCAGATCACGTATTGTCACATCTGAGCGGATACCATTGCCCATGTCGCGGCTCATTTCTTTTTGTATCCTGGTCTTGCTATCAGCAATAAATTGTGTGAAATTATAAGAGGCCCTCCGGCGTATCATATCTGTGATCTTGCCATTGAACATCCACTTAGCAGCCTTAAGCATCCAGGCCTTTGTTTGCAGGTCAAAACTAAGGTCAGGAAAAGATAGTTCATGAGTCACAGGGTCATAAGTCGGTGTACCAACCAGGTAAATAGTACCTGTGCTTGAGCCTTTAAAATCCACCTGCATCACAATCTGCTTGCCGCTACCCCATACTTTAGTATTATCTACAATGAACTCCTTCCCTGCTACCTGTGCGCTTTGCCCTGCCACTTGTTGGTTCACCATTTTGGTGAGGTGGTCATAATTCTCTAACAGGTCGAGATAAATATTAAAACCTTTTGCCGGGGTATACGCTGTGAGGTTGGGCAATGGCTTCGATGGCGGCGGATTGCTTACCGTGGTCACAACCGGTTTGGCAGATAACCCAACTGAAAAATTGAGCAGGGAACCGTTCAGGTTAAAATTGCTTAAACGCACAGATTCGGGATTAATGGAAACATAGCCTACATCTCCTACTTTAGTTTCATTGTCGATGTTTTTCCATAATTGCTCAACAATGGGTTTAATATTATAAGCAGCAATTTTGGCATCAACCTGCTTACCCAAATCATTTAACGGATCGCTGATATATTGGATAAGTCTGTCGGTAACATCAATATTCCCCATAAAAACATTGCAACGATCGATCGGTCGTGGCACCGGATATAAAATAGTTTTAGAGCGCAAATGGTAATTGGGCATTACTGTAATGGTAGTTTGGTAAGATATTTCCATCCTGCGCGGCGGTTCATTACCCATGCCGCATTGCGCGGATACAACAGGCACCACACACTGCGGTCCTGAGCCAAGAAGAGTGGTGCACTTGGCACAATAAGAAGCATTAAAACCGTAGCTGCCTACAAATTTCAGGCTGACTACATTGTTACTCCCAGTAATGATAAATGGTGTGCGTGTGAAAGTATAAAAGTACCGCAAACCCTCGCATGGCTGCTGATTATCAGAATACTTAGTCGGTACAGAATTTTCGGCCTGTACGATATAGCTTTTCAGGTCAACAGTAACGGGTACATCAATATTGGATACAGGTTGAATAAGTTTTGGAATATCAGCTTCAGTTTTTGCAGGCGCCAAGGGCTTAGTTGTTGCGCATGAATAAAGCAGGGACGACAGTATGAATACTGAAAGTAAATGTGTTGGTCTAAGTTTCATTTCCAGGGGTATATCCTGCATCTTGCTATACAGGTTAATTGATTGTAAAAATAATAAAGCTTTCCATTTTTCCTTTTGGAATATATTTAGTTTAGCGAATCTGCATATGAAAACAATCTTCGCAATTTCTGGCAGCCTACGGGCGGGATCATCCAATCATAACATTCTGAAGGCATTGGAAAAAATGATGCCTTCAGAAATTAATTACATCATTTATGATGGATTGGCACATATTCCAGCCTTTGATCCTGGACTGGATAACGAAAGTCCGCCCGCGACCGTATCTGCATTACGTACTCAATTAGCCGAAGCCGATGGCATTATCATTTGCACACCTGAATATGCTTACGGTGTTCCAGGTGCTCTGAAAAATGCTTTGGACTGGATGGTATCCAGCGCATCATTTTCCGGGAAACCCACTGTGCTTATCGCCGCATCCACCGGAGGAGAAAATGCACATGAAGCGATGATCAAAATTTTAGGGGCAATAGATGCCATACTCCGTCCGGAAACTACATTGTTAATACAGTTTGTACGGTCTAAAATGGATGCCGGGGGGAATATTATTGACCCAAATACAGCACAAAAGCTGAAGGAGTTATTTAATGCATTTATGGGCATCTAACCACTTAACTCAGTCAACTCGCACTGCCAATTTGACAATATATTGACTTTGGAACAAGCATTGAGGATTGGACGGTGTTAATGTAAATTCATTTCTAAAAACAATTATAGATTATGCAAGAAAAAGGAACTATCTCGATCCATACCGAGAACATTTTCCCGATCATTAAAAAGTTTTTATACTCAGATCACGAGATATTTTTACGTGAACTGGTATCCAATGCCGTTGATGCTACACAAAAAATGAAACGCCTGAGCTCATTAGGGCAATACAACGGCGAGGTTGGCGAGTTGCGTGTCGAAGTGGCATTTGACGAAAAGGCAAAGACTATTACCATTTCTGACAATGGTTTAGGGATGACTGCCGAAGAGATTAAAAAATATATCAACCAGATCGCTTTCTCCGGTGCTACCGAGTTTATGGAGAAATTTAAAGAGTCTAAAGATGCCAACGAGATCATAGGACGTTTTGGCTTAGGCTTCTACTCTGCCTTTATGGTTGCTGATAAAGTAGAGATTGAAAGCTTATCCTATCAGGAAGGTGCCGAGGCGGCCCATTGGGTGTGCGATGGCAGCACAGAATTTGAATTAAGCGAAGGAAACCTGACCGAACGCGGTACTGAAATCACACTGCACATCAACAAAGACTCAGAAGAGTTTTTGAGCAAGTATAAACTACAGGAAATATTAGATAAGTACTGCCGTTTCTTGCCTGTACCTATCGTATTCGGTACAAAAACAGAGGAAGAACCTGATGGTGAGGACGAAGAAGGTAAACCAAAATACAAACAGGTTGACGTTCCGAACATCATCAACGATACTAATCCTATCTGGACAAAGTCGCCAAATGATCTGAAGGATGAGGATTACCTGGAGTTCTACAAACAATTATACCCGTTCTCTGAAGATCCGCTTTTCTGGATACACCTGAATGTGGATTACCCTTTCAACCTGACCGGTGTATTATACTTTCCGAAAGTTAAAAATGAATTTGATTTTCAACGTAACAAGATAAAATTATTCTCGCGCCAGGTATTTATTACCGACGAGGTGAAAGATATTGTACCGGAATTTTTAATGCTGTTACATGGCGTGATCGATTCACCTGATATTCCGCTGAATGTGTCACGCAGCTTTTTACAGGCTGATAGCAGCGTAAAAAAAATCAATACTTATATCACTAAAAAGGTGGCTGATAAATTATCAGAACTCTTTAAAAATGATCGTAATGCTTATGAAGAAAAATGGCCTGATATCGGCCTGTTTGTAAAATATGGCATGGTGAGCGAAGAGAAGTTCTATGATAAAGCCAAAGAATTTGCCTTACTGACCAATACCGAAAAGAAAAACTTTACCCTTGAAGAATACAAGGAAAAAGTAGCTCCTGAACAAACCGACAAAGACGCACAATTAGTCTATATCTACACTAATGATCCGGAAAAACAGGATGCTTTTATTCAATCGGCCAATAAAAAGGGTTATGATGTATTGCTGATGAACTCACCTATTGATAATCACTTTGTGAGCAGCTTGGAGCAAAAATTGGAAAAAACATCGTTGAAACGTGTGGATTCAGACGTAGCAGACAAGCTTATCAGGAAAGAAGATGCTCCTGCACATATTCTGACCGAGGAAGAATCAGCAAAAGTGAAAACCATATTTGACAGGGCCATTAATCGCCCTGCATTTAAAGTTGAATTGGAAAGCCTAAACCCGGAAGAGTTACCTGTAACGGTTACCATGGACGAGTTTATGCGCCGTATGAAAGAAATGGCAGCCATGGGTGGCGGAATGGGGTTTTATGGCAGCATGCCTGATAATTACAAGGTAGTTGTGAATGCTAACCACAAGTTGATTACCCGCATATTGCAGGATGAGAATGAGCAGGAACAATCCCAGCTTGCCCGCCAGGCTTTTGACCTGGCGCTACTTTCACAAGGCCTGTTAACGGGTGCTGACCTGACAGAATTCGTGAACCGTAGTGTTAACCTGATTTAAATTATCAAATCATAATAAAACGAGCGAGCCCCGATTATATCGGGGCTTTTTTTATTGAATATTATTTACGTAACTTTATATTATTCCTCCCCTGATTCCAGACCATCATCTATCATGAAAACATTAAAAAATATCGCAATCCTGCTGTTTATTGTTTATGCAGGAATTGGTATAACAAATGCACAAACAACCAGGAAAGACAAAAAAGCCGCAAAAGAAGCGACTATAAAAAGCAATGTTGATGCAAAAAATTACACCTTTTTAGCAACTTATATGCTTCCACAACGCGGCGGTGGCAAGTCGCTTACTTCTGAGTATGACTTCCGAGTAACCAAAGATAGCCTGATATGTTATCTGCCTTACTATGGCCGGGCATACTTTGATGTGCCTTATAATAGCAGTGACGGCGGGATCAAATTTACGTCAACCAAATTTAGTTATATAGCAAAAGACAAAAAGAAAGGGGGTTGGGAGATTACCGTCATTCCGGCTGATGTAAAAAACCTAAACAGGTTGGTATTTAATATATCCCCGGATGGCTATGCTTCATTATCAGTAACCAGTAATAACCGTGATTTTATAACCTTTGACGGTTACCTGAAATAAATACTGCTTTGACAAAGTAAATTAATAAAAGGGTTGAAGTTTAACTATCCAAAAGCCCTGCGTTATCCTTCAACCCTACTCCTGAAAGCTTTCGCTTAAATGCTTCCTGTATCAAATAAAATATCTTTTTAGAAGCAGGTTTGAAAGTTAATCCATGAGGCCTGATGTTAGAAATACAATTTCGCGATTCATCGGTTAAACCTGGCCGTGGTCTGAAGGTAATGTATACACCCATACTGTCAGCTGAACTTAAACCCGGCCTCTCACCTATCAGGATAAGTGACAGCCTTGCGTTGATGTGTGCCCCTGCATCATCTGCAACAGCCACCCGCCCTTGCTTTACAAGACAAATTGGTGCAAGTTTTAATAACCCTACTGCATTATGATTGACCGCCGTTGCCGAAAGTCCATCAGCTATAATGATCACGATATCATTTGCAGTATTGGCATGATCGTTTACCAGTTCAACAGAACGCTCATCTAATCGCCTCCCCAGGTCAGGCCTTTGCAAATATTGTTCCCTGTAAGCTGCCTGGCTGTGCAATAGTAAAAGTGGCAAATCAAATTGTTTTAAATCTGCAGATAGCTTATCGGTGTCCAGTTCAGAATATACCGCGTCCCTGGCATGGGCATGCGCCAGTTTAAATTCCAGAGATTGTTTTAGGGGAATACTCGCTCCTGCCCTGCCTATGCCTATCCGTGCAGCAGTAAACTCCTTTAACTGGCTTAAAGGGCCTTCCTGGAATGACTCTCCGTGTTTTATTTGATCCATAAACTTTTCATCTCATTTAAGAATCGTGTATCAGTTTGTGCCGTAAGCATTCCTCTTTCATCTACTATTCCCTGTTTCATCAGCCATTGTTCAAATTCGGGTGCAGGTTTTAAACCAAGTACGTTCCTCAGGTATAAAGCATCATGAAATGAGGTAGATTGATAGTTCAACATAATATCATCTGATCCGGGTACGCCCATTATAAAATTACATCCAGCCACACCAAGCAGGGTCAGCAGGTTATCCATATCGTCCTGGTCGGCTTCGGCGTGGTTGGTATAACAAATATCTACTCCCATAGGTAAGCCCAGCAACTTTCCGCAAAAATGATCTTCTAAAGCAGCACGAATGATCTGCTTGCCATCATATAGATACTCGGGGCCGATAAAACCAACAACGGTATTCACCAATAGCGGTTTATATTTCCTTGCCACCGCATAGGCCCTTGCCTCGCAGGTTTGCTGGTCAACACCATGATGCGCATTGGCAGATAACTCACTACCCTGCCCGGTCTCAAAATACATCACATTATTCCCAACCGTTCCCCTGTTAAGTGAGAGAGTGGCATGATAGGCTTCATCAAGAAGGGCTAAACTGATTCCAAAACTGGCATTGCTGCGTTCTGTACCGCCTATTGACTGAAAGCACAGATCAACGGGTGCACCCTGCCTGATCAGTTCGAGCGTTGTAGTTACATGACATAACACACAGCTTTGCATAGGAATATCGAACTGTTGCCGCAAAGTATCCATCAATATAAGCAGGTCGTTTACTTCAGAAGGACTATCTGTAGCCGGGTTAATACCAATTGTTGCGTCGCCACTGCCATATAATAATCCATCGACCGTACTGGCAGTTATTCCTTTAAGGTCATCTGTCGGGTGATTAGGTTGTAAGCGGGTAGAGAAACGTCCTTTTAAACCTATGGTGTTTCTGAACCGTGTGACTACTTCACATTTTTTTGCTGCCGCAATCAAATCCTGGTTGCGCATCAGTTTGGATACTGCCGCAGCCATTTCGGGGGTAATACCTGGCGCTAAATTTCGTACGGTCATCGTATCTGTTTCGTCCCTCAAAAGCCAGTCTCTGAATTCACCTACAGTTAAACTATCTATTAAACTAAAAGCTGTATTATCATGGCTATCAATAATTAATCTTGTAATTTCGTCCTCTTCGTAAGGAATTACTGTTTCATTCAAAAAGGTTTTTAATGGAACATCAGCAAGTGCTATTTGTGCAGCTACACGTTCTTCGTAACTCACGGCACAAAGGCCTGCCAGCACATCCCCCGAACGATGTGGCGATGCTTTAGCAAGCAATGTTTTCAGATCATTAAATCTGTAAGTTTTTCTACCAATGGTATGATGAAAGGACATAACTTATTCTGTTTCGGCTAATACAGCAGCTCTCTCCAATAACACGTCATTCATGATCTTCACTTTATGTTTACCCAGCAGCATAAATAATAGAATAGCAGCACCAAGTCCGCCAAAGAAAATAAGGCTAAGCAGCCAATTGTAGTAGATTATGGCCACTAAGCATATTGCAGACAAAACTAAAGCAATAGCCGGAAAATAGGGATAAAAAGGCGATGCAAATGGTCTTTCCAATCCGGGCTCTTTTTTACGTAAGGTGAACAAGCTTATCATACTCATCATATACATCACTACTGCTCCCATTACCGATATAATGATGATTTGTGCTGTTGTGCCTGTATACAATGCAATAAAACTGATCACCCCACCGGCAAGAATAGCCCAATGCGGGGTTTTAAAACGATGATTCACTGCAGACAAAAAACCCGGTAAATAGGTACTGCGCGCCATGGCATATACTTGCCGCGAGGATGCTAAAATAGTACCATGAAATGATGCGATTAACCCAAACAAACCGATGCTGGCAAATATCTTGGTCAGCCCATTGGATTTACCCAATACGATGCCTATTGCTTCCGGCAAGGGATAATCGAGGTTGCTTAATTTGCGCCAATCGGTTATACCACCGGTTAGTATCATCACACCTAAAGCGAGGAACATCAATGTACCCAACCCATACAAATATCCTTTGGGGATATTGCGCTTAGGTTCCTCTACTTCTTCTGCAACCATGGCAACTCCTTCAATGGCCAGGTAAAACCATACAGCAAAAGGCAGGGCTGCAAATATCCCGCTCCAGCCAAAAGGCATAGGGTTGCTTATATAATTGCTCATTTTGAAATGAGGTGATATTACTCCCATAAACAACAATAATTCTGCTACAGCCAGGATAGTAATGAACACAGAAAATGATGCTGATTCCTTTACACCCCAAATGTTAATACCCATAAACACAATGTTAAACAGTACTGCCGATTGCAATACAGGTATGACCGGATATAAAAAATGCAGGTAACTACCCAATGCAAAAGCAATTGCCGGCGTGGCGAACAAGAAATCGACCAGTGTAGCGTAGCCGGCGATCAAGCCAGCTATGGGGCCCATTGCCCGATAGGCATAGGCAAAAGCCCCACCTGCATGCGGTATAGATGTCGTTAACTCGGTATAGCTGAAGATGAAGGTGACATACATTACCGTAATCACCAATGTGGCAATAAGAAAGCCAATTGTACCGGCGACACCCCACCCTAGGTTCCAGCCAAAATATTCTCCCGAAATAACCAGTCCGACGGCAATGGCCCATAAATGAACGGGCTTTAAAATTTTTTTGAGGTGTTCTTTCTTATGTTCAGTCATTAAGGGGTATTTGGATTATTACCGCCTTAAAATAGTTAAAACGCTTGTTAAATCAAAATAAAGAAGATTATCAAATTATTAAGATAAGGGTGACCGGGTTGAAATTAAACCTTTTCTTAGTAATTTTGTTGTGTTATTAGTTACCATCAGAATATTAACGATATGTTGATCATAGAAATTAGTTCAGGTGGCCGGTCCCCGATTACATTTGGCAGACTCGAAAAATATAATATACCGGCCCCGCCCAACGGGTTCGATTCAGAAATAAACGATAATATAATAATGAGGTTTGATGACGAGCAGCAGGCCATTGATTATTCTTATGAATTGGACAGCTATGCCAACGCTGCCGATAATAAATCAGAAGAATACCACATTATCACCGCTATTATTAAGTCTATCAGTGATGATGAATTTGTACAGGCTTTTATAGAGAGTTAACGCATTAAGTCACACCTCGACAATTACTCCTGCAAAAGTGAGTCCGCCTCCAAAGCCAAGCAGTAACATCTTGTTACCTGGTTTTATTTTGCCTGATTTTGCCGCCAGGTCCCATGCCAATGGTATGGAAGCCGAGGACGTATTACCATATAACTCGATACTCGTCAGCATTTTATCCATCGGATAGCTAAGTTCTTGTGCAACTGCTTCTATGATCCTCAGATTGGCGCTGTGTAAGATCACCCAATCCAGGTCTTCCAGTTTTAGTGAATTTTTTGATAGCAATTCGCCGATCTTATTCGTGATAGTTTGAATGGCCCATTTAAACACCACCTTCCCATTTTGATGTATTTTTCCATTTGGAACTATTTCTTCTCCGTTTACCACAGAGGCATGCTGTGACAGATAAAGATCTTTGCCGTGACTACCATCTGTCCCATTAATAGTATTGAATATCTTGGACTTTTCTGAGGCTTCTACTAAAGCTACTCCTGCTCCATCACCAAATAATATACATGATGTACGGTCATTAAAATCAGTAAATTTGGTTAACGTTTCCGCGCCAAACACCAGCACTTTTTTATGTGTTCCGGCAGCTATAAGGCCTTTTGCCAATATGAGACCGTAGACAAACCCGGCACATGCGGCCATAATATCCAGGCAGCCGGCGTTGGGGATATTAAAAGCATTTTGTATTTGGCTCGCCATGTTCGGCATCACCTGGTCGGCACTGGTAGTACCCACAACTATAAAATCAACGCCATCAAGTGTTATGCCTGGATTTTCTGCCAGCAAGTTTTTGACAGCACTTATACACATATCACTTGTATACTCATCAGTCTCAGCAAATCTTCGCTCTTTTATACCCGTTCTTGATATAATCCATTCGTTGTTAGTTTCAATTTTATCGGCAAACCAATCATTAGTTATAATTTTAGAAGGTGCATAAACACCGAGTGCTGTAATTTGCGAGTTCATTATCTGGTTTATAATATTTATTGAAAGACAATTTAGTAAATATAATTATGCGAATAGCTGATTTTATCCAAAAGAATCTTTTTAAATATCGTCTGGTCATTGAAAAATTTAAGGCCGATCAGAGTAAACAATTGGCTATCAACCCTGTCCATCCAGTTTGATGAGATGCGCCTACCCCCCTGCCATTATCGCCGTCAAAATACTCATGGAAAAGGATATAGTCTTTAAATTCAGTATCAAACTGCATTTTATCATAATGCCCAAATACAGCACGCTTACCATGCTCATCGCGCAAAAATATTTTTAGTAACCTGTAATACAAGTTGTCAGCTATTTCCTTCAGGTTCATAAAAACACCAGAGTTGGTTGGGCATTCCACTTTGTAATCGTCCCCATAATATTGGTAAAACCGGTGCAGACTATCGATGATCAGGTAGTTGATGGGTACCCATATTGGGCCCCGCCAGTTGCTGTTGCCACCAAACAAGCCACTATCACTTTCGGCAGGCAAATATTGTACACTGAATTCACGACCGTAAATCTGTACACGATACGGATTGTTTAAATGGTATTTTGATACAGAGCGAATTCCGTATTCGCTTAAAAACTCATTTTCATCCAGCATGTATCTTAAGAGAGATTTCATACGATATCCTCTCAATAAGCTTAGCAAATGTTTGCCCTGGGCATTTTTCTCATTCCACCTAGATACAAGTGCAGCCAGGTCGGGCCGGTTATCGGTAAACCACTTCATCCTGTCTTTGAATATAGGGCTGTCCGTAATATCGGTATCGTCCAGCACTTCGGTAGCAAATAAAGGGATCAAGCCGACTATGCTCCTGATCTTCATTTTTTGTGTGCTATTATCCGGTGAACGTAACTGATCATAAAAGAATCCATCCTCGTCGTCCCACAGACCCTCATTATCCTGCCCCAGGTTTGACATAGCCCCTACGATGTAAATAAAGTGCTCAAAAAACTTGGATGCAATATCAGCATAAGCTGTATTATTTGACGTTAGTTCAGATGCGATGCGCAACAAATTAAGCGAGTACATTGCCATCCAACTCGTGCCATCTGCCTGCTCCAGGTATTGGCCATCAGGTAATCTTGCATTTCTATCAAAGACGCCAATATTATCGAGGCCCAAAAATCCTCCTTCAAAAATATTATTGCCCTGCGCATCTTTCCTGTTTACCCACCAGGTAAAATTGAGCATGAGCTTATGAAATATGCGTTCCAAAAATCGCATATCCCCTTTTCCGTTGTTGGCCTCCTTATCCTGTTTGTATATTGTCCAGGTTACCATAGCCAATACGGGTGGGTTTGCATCACCGAAATCCCATTCATAAGCTGGTAACTGGCCGTTTGGATGCATATACCAATCGCGTGTCAACAACAACAACTGCCGTTTTGCAAATGCCATATCCACATTAGCTAACGGAAGGCAATGAAAAGCAAGGTCCCACGATGCAAACCATGGATATTCCCATTTATCCGGCATAGATATAATTGCCCGGGTATTCAGATGCTGCCACTTACTATTGCGGCCGTTTAACCTTTCAGCAGGTGGCTTTGGCTCTGCCGGGTCTCCGTGCAACCAATTATTGATATCATAGTGATAATATTGCTTGCTCCACAGCATACCGGCAAAAGCCTGGCGCTGTATCATTCCATGATCCGTATCGCTTGAATGCTGTTGCAGCGTGTTATAAAATTCATCAGCTTCGGCTTGCCTGTCTTTAAAGATCGTATCAAAATCATCAAAATTCTTTTTGGCATCCTGCGTTAATCTTAACCGAAGCGTTATACTTTGTTTAGCAGGGATTGTGATATCGTAATTTACAGATGCTTTTGTACCGGTATTTTTAGGGTTGATGGTATTTGCTCCATGGATCAGATGATCGTTGATACCATCTTTATAAGGCCCCTTTTCGTCGTTATAGTTGTATAGACGGTTGGTATTGGTTTCATTATCACAAAATAAAAACTCCGGTTCTCCTTCGGTCTTTAACCAATATTGTCCTAAGTCCTTATGATAAACATCCATTACTCCGGGTGAATCCTCGGCTAATCGCGGTATATAATCATTGTATCCCCAGGCCCAAGTGTTACGGAACCAAATGGTAGGTAACACATTCAGGGAGGCATCTTCCACTCCGCGGTTATGAACGGTGATCTTTATCAGTACCTCGCCGGGTGCACTTTTGGCATACTCTGTAAATACGTCAAAATATTTGTCCTGGTCAAATATACCGGTATCTATTAATTCAAATTCCGGGTCATTTCTTGTCCTTCGTTTGTTTTCATTGATGAGCCATGCATAAGGATATTCCTGCTGCGGATATTTGTACAGTGTTTTCATGTACGAATGCGTAGGCGTACTATCCAGGTAGTAGTACAATTCTTTTACATCTTCGCCGTGGTTCCCTTCCGGGTTACTCAAGCCAAAATAACGCTCTTTTAATATGGGATCTTTTTTGTTCCATAAGACTATGGAAAAACAAACCAGTTGCAATTCATCGCATATTCCGGCAATACCTTCCTCACTCCAGCGATAGGCCTTGCTTCGGGCCATGTCGTGGGTAATATAATTCCAGGCATCACCATTGGCACTATAATCTTCCCTTACCGTTCCCCACTGGCGGTCGCTTATATAAGGCCCCCATTTTTTCCAATCATTATCCTGTAACCGGGTTTGTTCTGCATTCATAGGTATTGTTTATCAAGGTAAATAAAGGTATTTATGATATAACAAATAACGTGAAGTTTCCTATCAATATAACCCACTAATGCAAATAAGATCAGGCCCAGGCATTCCGCAAAAAGCGCAGCCAGTTGCCATGCATCATATTTTCAATATCCTGTTCAGTATATCCACGTTTGCTTAAAAGTGCGGGTACCTTTTGCAGATCGGCAATAGTTTCCAGGTCATAAGGACATTGTTCACGACCGAAAGCACCGTCAAGATCAGTCCCCATACCTACATGCAAAGCGTTACCTGCTATCTGGCAAATATGGTCGATATGATCGATCATTACTTCCAAATTACAGTTCATCCCTTTTGGGGTCGATTCACCTCTTACCCACCCCGGTACCATCATCCAGGCGTCGAGCGCAGCCCCGATCACGGCACCCCTGTTGACCAGTTCCCGTATCATCTCATCGCTATATTGGCGATTATGATTCACCAGGGCCCTGCAGTTATTATGACTTGCCCATATATGTCCGTTAAAGTTGTCAAGGGCCTGCCAAAAAGCGTCATCACATAAGTGGGTAGCATCCAGTATAATATTTAAACGCTCTATTTCCTTTAACAATTCGAGTCCCTGCAGCCCCATTTTACCTGTAGCGTCTGTACCGTTCGCATACCTGCCGGGTCCGTAATGTGCAGGCCCGATTGCCCTTAAACCGTATTTGTAAGCGCGTTCCAGGTGTTTGATCGTAACAATTGAATCAGCGCCTTCTAAACTCAAAATATAACCTACAGATTTATTCGGGGTCGATTGGGCATATTTCCATAATTCAATATGCTTTTCAAGGCTTTGCAGATCAATAATCTGTACCATCTCTCCATCTTCTTCCATTGCCTTGTACCAGGCTAATTGTCCCTGTGTTTGTGCCCATGCCTGCTCTGGCGAATGCCAGCCGGGTAATAAGTTATCAGGTGCCACATACCTACCGATCTGTGTAGCTACCACCAGGCCTATATTTCCTTTTCGCAACTCGGGTAAGGATACAACTCCTTTACCCCGGTCGGGTTTGTCTGTTAATCCTTTTTCGCGTTCATTTATTTCTGAAACGGCCCTGCGTAAGTCGCGGTTCCATTCCAGAGCGTTCATACTTAAATCGAGATGGGCATCAATGGTAAACATTATTTTAGGTTGATTAAGTGAGTGGTTGATTAAGTTGAATGAGTTGAAATATACGGGTTAACTTAATCCAACTCAATCAACCTAATCAACTCTAAATATTTATCTTCCGGTCACGGGCTATATTTCGCCACTCACCGCTTATTTTATTATTTTCAATAGTTATTGCACGCTCGTATAAGGCAATCGTAGGGCAAACATGATATGGCAGACCATAGAGCACATCGCCTACTTTATAATGATGGCCCTGACCTGCATCCACTACTAAATGCTCTTCGCTTTGACCTATGAATACCAATTCGGGCGCGTTTAAAAAAAAGATGCGTTTGGTTAGTTCATTTTCAGCGGATATTGATTTATGGCCAACATCCAGGCAAAGCTTGGTTTCATCCGGCAGCGATATAACACGGGATATCACCAAAGCAGCGGTTAAAAATGGCTGTTCAGCGCAGGTTAAGCTGTAGCCCCTGTCCCAGTAAATAAATGTACCGGGGCTGCATTCTACTACTCCTCTTGCTGCATGCATCGGGAAAGTTGGTGAGCCCCCGGCTATTGTAAGAGGCTCAGGATGACCTTTTTCTTTAATGCTTTGTCGCAGTTTTTCAACCATTGCAAACGATTCATCTGCTCTTTTTTCGCGCACATTCAAATCTGTATCATGGATATGGCCATCATAAGCATGTAACCCGATAAGTTTGATTCCGGGCAGGGCATTACAATAAGTGTAGAGGTCCAATGCCTTATAATCCGGTCTTACACCTGTACGGTTCATGCCGATGTTCAGATCAATATAAACATCAATTTGAAGCTGGTGCTGTAAAGCCGCATCAGATATATTTTGGGCTGCTATTGTATTATCAGCCAGGCATGAAAATCTGGTTTCGGGATAATTTTGCATCAGCTTAATAAACCTTTCCAATTTTGGCCCAACAGGCTGATAAGCCAGCAAAACATCGGGGGCTTTGCTCATACCTAGCATTTCAGCTTCCGCAATGGTAGCACATTTAAATTTAGTGACCCCTGCTTCTATCATCAGCAAAGCGGCTTCTTTGCATTTATGCGTTTTTACATGCGGACGCAGGCGGGATATATCATCTATCATCCCTTTAAGGATAGTAATATTTTCTTTTACCCTTTCAGGATAGATCACTAGTGCAGGTGTATCCAGTTTTTCT